>Ga0105354_1001029_pt1 | contig 17219 bp, 5 predicted proteins | sample GOMGulsemesocosm_FD_83658 | JGI IMG/M metagenome (GOLD analysis project Ga0105354, IMG submission 83658) | Methane-oxidizing microbial communities from mesocosms in the Gulf of Mexico - GOM9B Gulf of Mexico | ecosystem: Environmental > Aquatic > Marine > Cold seeps | place: USA: Gulf of America...
AACAACACGTTTTGATAATTCTAATATTTTACGACTTATCGTACCTTTTGAATACCCTAACACTCTTGACATTGACCTAATTCCAACACCTTCTGCATTTAATGAAATAATATTTTTCTCATCACTAATTTCAAATAACTTATACTTATAATCTTTGAGTTGATACTTATTACAATTTTTACATTGATAACGTTGGGTATTATTTCTGATTCCCTTCTTTATACAACGATTTTTAAAACAATATTTGCATTTCATAGGTTTAACTTAGGTGCCATTTGGTACGCAAGGTTAAAAAAACCGTTTCTAAGCCGTTTTAAAGCACTTCTAAAAAACTTAGGTAAAATACGCTATTTCAATCAATAAACCTAAAAAACATAACACGCTGAATATCAATCAAACACTTCTACTTTTTGTCAAAAGTGCCATTTGGGACATTACCGAGAATTAGCTTTAACGGAAGTTATACCATTTTCAGCAGAAGCTTTAGCTTTATAGCCTTCACTTTGGAGAATAATTTCATGATTACCAGCTTTTAGATTAAAGTAGTATTCATTATTTTTATCTGATTTGAATAAATTAAAGTATCCCATGTTTTATTATTATGATGGTAGTTATTAAATTTCTATTTTTTTGTAAAAAGTGCCATTTGGGACATTACCTAATAGAACTCGAAAAGTTTAAGTACTAGTGGGTGTAACTATAAAAAAATTGTAAATTCTTTATCTTTTAAATTAAATACTCTTTTTTGAAAAATTTTAGGTAAAATAAAAATTTCTTTTGGGTTAAGTGTAAATTTAAATTTCTTGTTATCTAAAGAAATAACAACCGTACTCAACCTACCATTATTAATTAAAATAATAGGATTAATCGTATCATTCAATGTAATTACTTTACTATTTTTTATATTTTTAAGCTCAATAATATCTGAACAAAGCCTAATATTCCATTTTTCAGTATAAAAAGTTTTCTTGTTTTTATAATAATTTACACTAAAAAAGTGAGTACTATCATTTATAAAATTAGGTATTACAAAATAACCAGTATTTGAAAGACTATCGCTCTTAACATTATCACTATTATACAATACTATTTTGTCTCTATAAAATATAGAGTAATAATCAAAATCAATATTCTTAGGAAAAATAGGAATACTAATACTATCTGTATTTGATTTAACTTTATTATAGATAGTATTATTTCTAAAATCATAATAAAAATTTCTCATCCCACGTGAATCTTGGCCAAAAGAATTTCCATTCATAATAATAATAATAATAATGATGATATATTTCATATTCTACGTATTAACCAAAAACTATACCAAGAAATCAAATACTAGGCATACTTTTTCTTCTTTTTCTCTTTTTTCTTTCTCTTTTTCTATTCGCCTTTTTATACTCTCTATTTTTGCGCCTAAATAACCTAACATATTTTCTCTCTTGCTTTCTAGAAATTTCAGGTATCTTTGCATTATATCCTGCTCGCCTTGTCCTCCTTGTCCTACCAAATCTATTTGTTAAAGCTGTAGCCATAATCTCTCGTTCATCCTTTGATAAATCAATCCCAACTATGTTTTGCCATGCATGCACCAACTCATGAGCTAATATTAGCTCTCTACTAAATTCAAATTCCCCTAAAAAATCTTGCATCTGAGCTTTTAAAGCATCAAGATAACCCTTAGAATTATTTATTTCTAAATACGAACCTGAGCCTAAACCAGAATCTATTCCGTCTTTATCTAAATTAAAAAGTCTTTTTTGTAACTTGTCAAGAAGCTCTCTTCTTTCATCTTGATTAGTTTCACTGTCAAAACCGTCATTCATATCAATTTCACTTTCTAATAAATCAATTTCAATACTAAGCCTATAATAATCAATCTCTTTTTGATTCTGAGTATTTGACCCAGACCCTGGTACCAAATAATCTTCTGTAGTAACTGGTCTGAACTTTACATCAGTAATATTTAAATCTTCATCTCTAACAAAAGTTGTTGCATTCATTTCTGCCCTTTTTTGACCATCAAGCTCATCAATTATTACTAAATAATTACTTTTATCTAAAATAGCTATTAGTTTTTTAAAGTTTCTTCCTCTAAAGTTTTTAATCAATTTTAAATCAATTTTAATATTCTTCTGATGGTCATTATGCTTATCAGGAATTACTATTTCATCCCCTCTAGGATCAATATTCACTATCGGATTATTATCCATTCCTACAAACGGACTCATATTAGGAAACTTCCCAGCCAAAGGATCCAAAGATTTCCACCTTCCCAACCTAGGGTCATATTGTCTAAATTGAGTCGTATATGAATTACCAGTACCTGACACTTCTTTGTCAGTTTCCATACCATTAAAGGCATAGCGATACTCTCCGCCTGAAACTGTACCATTACGCCCAGGCATCTGCATACCAAACGGGTAGTAGTCTGAATAAGACACTACATCTGCAGTATAATATGATAAATCTATTCCGTTATTTACACCAAAAACATCTCCTTCTCCGTGAACTTGAATATTTGATAAAACAAACTCTCCATAATCTCCACCATAATTTACACCTACCCATTTTAAACGTACCAGTATTGGCGTGAGGTCTGTTGGGTTTGCCGGGTTAAGTGGAATTGTGATATTATGACTGAACATACCTAAAGCAGAACTTGATTCATTCAATATGTGTTGACCATTATCACAACGATAAATAGCAAACGTTTTAGTATTGATGTTATGACTTAACATATCATATTTAACAGTATAAGTTTCTCCTGGTATAAATAAAGCATTTTGCTGATATGAAAAATGATAATTTGGATGACTTACTGTTAAATCAACTTGTCCATCACTGTTAACATCTGTAGTTGTATAGTTTGTACCTGCAACTTCATCAAAAATAGAATTACCTGGGTTAACACATAAACCACCAATGCTTAAGTTTTCTAAATCTAACTGCTGTCCTGATAATTCTAATATCTTTCTATCAGTAATTACTTCCATTACATTACCTAAGTGGTTAGATAGTTCATACATTTTCTTACCTAAGACTCTTGCTGAATAACATTCTCCGATTGTTGGTTGTCTTAATATGGATTGTGAATAGTTAGTTGTATTATATGCGCTAGTACTATACATATTTGTATTAGTAGGAACTAAATAATATTCTAACGATTCTACTTCTATAACGCCATTTAATGCACCTGAAATATTTTCTGAAATTACAATGTTAAACGAATTTGAAGTCGTTCCTAAGTCATATAAAACAGGTGTTAAACCTGGATGTATTTCATGAATCCTAGCTATTAACGCTTCTGCATACTCTTGAACTGTTCCATAATTATTAGTGTTAATAAAGGCTAACTCTTCTCCATCTATTTTCAATCTTAAATTCGCATAATTAATTCCATTAAATGGTGGAGCAATTATAGTTTGTGAACCGATCTCTATCACTGCACTCTGAAGACCATCTGTATGGCAAGCCGTTATAGGATTATAATCTTCACTTACAAGAACTTTTGTAGTTTCCATTCCTAAACGGGAACCACCATACAACATACTTTCTATTTTACTTAATCCAAGATTAGCTACAACTTTTTTATCCAAATCATAAATAGCTAAAGTTATTCCATTAGCATCAGATGCATAATAGGTATACTTCCACTCTTCAGTGGGTAAAGGAACACCTGGTGCCGATTTATATATCTCTACTTTTAAACTACGTATCCCCATTGGACCATATTCAAAATACATATCTGATGCTAATGAGGTATTCGTTCGTTTTATAAATTTAATTTTTCCACTTGGATACCAATCAATATAAGCAATGCCTTCATCTAAATCAGATTTTAATGAGCCATCTGCATGATATGTATAATTACCTGCTGTTTGATTATGTTTAATATCGCCATAACCAAACAAATCTGTTGATGTTATGCCATCAATTACATGGTCAAGTTTATTACTTGATTGTAATGTTACTGGATCAACAATTGAATAGTCATATGAAAAATTATCCATTTTATTATCATGAGATGCCCCAACCGTTATATCTGTAAACGACATTCGTGTTAAATTTGTAATATTACCATTCATGTCATACCCAACATTTACTTCATAATCACCTAATCCTGTACTAAAATCAATATTTGATCTTGATGCAGTACTTAAGTTATTACTTGCTGTAATATTATCATCAGAAAATACATGCATTTCTTTAAATCTATGTAATTGATCATAATGATATGTATTGGCACTTACATTAAGCCTGTCTCCATTAGTAGCTGTTAAATTAGTAATAAGTGACGTAATATTCCCATTATATAAGTCTGTTTTATCGGTATCAAATGCTGAGCCCACGGATCCGATTTGCATATTACCATATCCTACTGTGTTACTCGAAATAGCAGAATAATCACCATCATAATATCCTACAGTATAAGCTAAGGCATCCTGAGCCACTAAACCATGGGCATCATTTTCTAAATTACTGTATTCAATAGCTGGATTTACGGCTCCATCTTTACCCATATCAAAGTCTGCATTTAAAACGCCTGAGTTAAGTGATTTTAACCAGCCATGTAATGTATAAGCATAGTCCATTCCTTGAACTTTCATTTCTCCAATCTCTGTACGTGCTAAATAGCCATCTTCTCGGTATTCGTAATTGACATCTCTGTCCCAAATTTGACCGTCACTTGAAGTAAACACCTCTTTTAAACGGTTGTCTTTATCATAAATATAATGGTGAATGTATTGATCTGGTTTTCCTTTCTGATAGTAAATATAATTTGGGTTACCACTAATTAAATCATACTCATAATCTACCTTTCTATAAAGATTATTATACTCTCCTAATTCTTTAACTTCTTGTAAGTAAGACTCAACATTTCCATGAACATCATATTTATAATGACACGTATATTCTGGTTCGGGGTAAACCCACTCACCTACAGTCGCTTCAAAATAACCTTCTATAACAGAGGTGGCAGTAATTCTATTTCTTGTATTACCATACTCTTCTGCTCCAAATTCTACTTCAGCACTTGCTGAATGCCCTTGGTCATAATAAATTTGTGTCACATTATTACGCACAACTTGTTGACCTAAAGCTACAGTTGTAGTTAACCAATTTTCTAATACAATAGGATCTTTAGCTATTTCATTAGTCATTACCGTTGGTTGAATCAATTCTCCCACTTCTACTACTCTTCCTAACTTATCATATCTTGTATAAGAGTATGCTCCCATTTCCAATCCATTTCCATAATCTCCGCTAATATTCCCTAATTTAAATTCAGCTTGTTTAGCGTTTTGAGAAACAACTAATCTACCAATAGCATCATACCAGTATTGAGAAGTTCCTCCATCAGGTGTAGTCACACTAACCACTTGGTTTAATGAATTGTGCTTGTATCTTGTTACATAATGGTAATCAGGGAAAATAGCTGGACCACTTACTCCGTTTGTAACAAAATGAGCTTTTGCTTCTTCTGCCTGAGTTTGAGTAAGCATTCCTTCTGCAACTCCTTTAGGTGGAACTGTTTTCACTAAACTTCCTGATTGATCATAATACAACAGTGTATACTGGTATTTATTATTATCATAATCTACCTTGAACGTTTCATCTGTTAATTCTGTACATCTAGAAATGTAATTTTGTCTGAAAATCCCAAACTGTTCATCTAAATAATCATCATATAAACTCTGAGCACTAAACTCAGCATTCATAACCAAAATATCAATACAAGAAAGTTCTTCTTCTCCAAATGGATCTCCTGAACAAATCTCACCTGCATCAGCTGCTGTTGAAACATTAAAACAAGTTTTATGACTCATTTGAACTTGACCACTAAAAGTACCTGGGCCTGATAAATTATTTACTGTTACATTAACATATATATAACCACCAAGTCCACCATTTGCTCCTGAAAAAGAAAAGATATCATCAAAACTTACAATGTTTTCAAAATAATTTTCAGCAGTTAAGTATCCATTTAATTCACTTTGTACTCCTAATCCAACAGAACATTCTTTACAATCTGGATCTAAAATATAAATATTTAAGGTTTGATTTTGAAAACCACCAAAAAAAGGTTGGTAATCATAGGTTTCGTTAACTGGATCTCCACAATTATAAAGTACGCTATTATAATATTCGGGTAATGTTTGTGGTGTATAAGGTATTCCAACTGGAGATGGAGTTGTTATACCATTTTCATTTAATTTATTCAACAAATCAACTAAAGCTAAGGAATGGGCACTTATTACATCTGCTCCTCCATCAACCAAAGCACACTCTCCAATAAATTCTAATAATTGATCATATAAATAAACACCATTAGTTGTTTCATTAACATAAGCTAAAAATAGCAATGGCTCATCAAAGTAATTAACAGAATAAGTTTGAAGAAAGTCATCAATATAGGTTTGAATCTCTTCACAGTTTATACACTCACTTTGACAAGGGTATGTATTTGTTGTGAAAATCTCTGCATTATCTAGCGCTACTATTTCAGCTCCTTCTATTACTAAATTCCCATCTGTATCATAACTCTCACAGTTACACTTTTCTGAAAAATAATTTGAAGGTACAAAGCCATGCGCTAATATAAATTCTTGAACATCTTCTGTAGCCATTAATGTATTACAAGAACAATCATCTAAAAATTGTACAATAGAATTCTCACTAGAACCAGATCCTGGAGATGGATTAAATACTAACAAATGTGAACATTCAGCTGTTTCAACTCCTAATAAATTTACAATCACTTCTTGAAAAGAACTATATTCTGCTGGAATAGCAGCTACATCATAGTTAGGATTCTCTTGCGCTAAAAATGGCCATTCTGCACTACAACCTCCTGCACATACGTCTATTAATGATTCACGAACCAAATCATAGGTAACTTGACCAGAAACCCATGTTTCTCCTGTTGGTAAATAACTTACACATCCTGCCAAATTATCCATCCAAATATCTGCCATTGAGCTACATTGACTATGGCATGAAGCATCTAAAGTAGAACTACCCGAATTTGCTAATTCATTCCAATCAGGATTAGAATCTAAATCAAACCCTAAACTTGATTCAAAGTCAACATAACGTGCAATTTTATTTCCATAAGGGGCTGTTATACAATCTGAATCTTGAATACAGTCTGTTGTTGTATTTGAACAATTTTCTTCTTTTAATAATTCTATGATTTGGAACCTTCTAGATGCATAAAGGTTTCTGAAGTTTTTCCAATGTATATCAATATTACAGATTGAATTACCAAAATTATTAATATCATCACCTGCCATCAACGCTGCCATTTGAAAAATACTAAGCAGATTTCCACTACCATCATCATACGGATCTGAAATTAAAGCTAACATAGATGTATAAGCAACCGTACCTACAGCGAAGTAATCAAATAATGGATCTGTGGAGCTTGAACCTGCGGCATCACAACCACTAATATTGTAATCACTAAATGCTGAAAAGAAACCTTGGTCACAAGCATCTGAATAATGCACTGTAGAGTTAAAACTATTTTCAAATTCAAAAATATCTTCATGTGTTGAACAAAAATTGTAATAGCAATATTCTGGATGTAATTCAATAAAATATTGTGCCCATTCATTTTGATATCCAATTTCAAATTCTGAAAGTGTTAACGTTGGATCTGAAGGCAACTTATCAAAAGTACCATCACCATCTACATCAATCATAATAGGATCTCCATTATTATCTGTATCTGGTAAATAATCACTAATTGGACTACCTCCTAATAAACCATTAAAAATACTTGTGACATCATTGTCAGAGATAAGTAACGCATATTGCCCTCCTTTTCTTAAATCTGAAATCATACTTGGATACATGATATCACAAGGTGTTTGAACTCCACATTCATCAATATAACTTTGTCTTAATACATCATAATCATCTTCTAAAGCTCCTGGATTATTAATTGCATAAACCTCAAAGGTTCCATGTTCTAATAAAAAATTATATTCACAAGGCTGATAAGTTGTACAAGCCTCAGGATTGATATTTGCTAATGCTGTTTCTAAAAAACTTTCATATGTTAACAGACAGGTCGTATTTTCAATATATTCATTCCAATAATAATCTATTGGTGCTTCTGAGACCACTAACCTTTTAACCACCTGATAATTACCTATCTTTGGAAATGCTAAGGTAAAAGTTTCAGCTCCTGAATGTAAATTAGAAAAAACATAACTATCACAATCAATATTAAAACTATTTTCATCAATAGTTCCTACTTCATAACTTAAATGAACTTCACCGTTTTCATCATCTGCAACACCATTTGTACCGTAATATGTAATATGACCACTTGGCGCGTTACTTAAATCACATAAATCATCTGGAATAATAGATATTTCAAGTGTATACGCACAATCAAAACAAATTTCTGGTGGTAAACAGGATTGAAAACTTACCCCTGTAAAATCGTAATTAAACACATGAGGGGCACCAGATTCTGTTACTAATAAGGGGGTAGACACTTCAATAATTCCATCAATCTCATCCGTTGTATTGTATAGCATTAAATCTTTTGACTCTGGGGTTAATGCCGGAAATTCATTTCCTTCAATATTTTCTAATCCTTCTGGACTTGCTCCCATCATATATGTAGCAACCGTACGACTCATTGGATCTGTAATAGCAACACTTAACTGGCCATGTACATCTTTTGTAACAATTTTAGTATAATTTACTGATGAATTACCTTCATTTCCAAATAACTTATAGAGTTCATAATCATCTGGTGTTGCATAAATATACTCAGTATAATGGGCTTCATTTGGAGCATTAGACCCTGCATCTGTTCTTCCTATCTGGTGATCTGGTCCAATTCCACCAACTCGTTTTACTCTTCCTGTTGGATCATTTTCATATTTGACTTGAACAAATGGATAACCTTCTGCGTTAGGTAAATAAGCATTATATCCTTCAGTATCTGAATTATACTCACTATAGTAATTAGCCGCTCCTGCTGAAGTAACTGAGCTCATTTCTGGCGCTGCTGTATATTCACCACAATTAGTAGCTGAATTGTCAAAATCAAAATGTGTTTTATTATAGACAGTTCCATCTGAATGCATATTCAAATTATCAACATACCCTAAAGTACTTTGATTAACAGGCGTACTCATCACCCCAATTGCCGGTCTTCCGTAATAATCATAAATTGTAGAACCAACTATAATTTTTTCTTGCGAATTTAATTTTGCTTGGGATTGACGCGGTTTTAGCACACCATCCATATAGGTTACTCCAACACTTTTTACACCATTTTCAATAAAACTCATTCCTGCCCCATAATTAATTCCATTACCTTCATGAGCCGTAACCTGAATGTAATTTGGTGCAGATGAAACAGCACCTGTACTTGACGAGTAATTCCACACCCCTTCCATTGGAATTTTAAAATTATCTCCACCTCTTCCAATTGCACGGTAACGAACCACAATATATCCGTCTCCATAAATTAATGGAATTTCATAGGTATTGAATCCTCTTGTTTTTACGCGTGTAGCATTTTCAGAAAAATTAAATTCAACTTGTGAAGCACTATATAATTCTGGTAATTCTCCTACTAATTCTCCAGTATAGCTATTAACCCACGCCCATTCTAATTCATATTCCTCTGCTCCTAAAACATATGGCCAGGTTATTTTCAAATTACCGTTTATTAAAGTTAGTCCCATAGATTGAGGTGGTAAGGATGTTTGATCAAATTTATAATACCGTTCCGTCTCTATTTCAGCTTCTAAAAATAAATAATCAGGAACCGTATTTACAATAGAACCAGTTATTAAATCTTCAATTTCTGTAATTTTAATTTTAACATCTAAACCTCCTGTAAAATTAAATACTGACCTGTCTTGATAAACTGAACCTCTTGATGGATTATAATTAATCTCTAATGACATACCATTATAAAAATGATCAACTAACAATCCATTTTCTAAAACTTTGTAAGTTATATCCCCCGTAATCTTATATGAATAATTTGTACTTTGATTAAAATCTAAATTAGATTCATCTATACCAAATACTACTTTATTTTTAACAGACTGAATAATAAACTCTTCTTCCCAGTTTCCTAACTCAATTTGCCATAACTTATTATCCGAAACTTCTAAAATAGCATTAGAAACTAGACCATTTGAACCGTCCAGCCTAACGTTTACAGGCTCAATCGCACCAAATACATTAAGTGATAATACAACTAATACAAAAGATAATATGTGACGTAATTTATTCATCTATTTTAAATTATTTAAAACATTATAATTCTTATATTTTCCTTTCGGATAAATTTCTCCGTTTTTAATAACACAGTATTTCTCTATTGAAAACGTCTGGTTCGTAATGATAGGATTTACTGTAAAATTTAAATATCGCAATTGAGAAACAACTTGAATAAAACCACTACCATTGTCCATTTGAGTAGTATAAAAAGAACGAAATGTTTTAATCAAACCATTTGTATCGAACAAAACAGCAATTTTATCTGCTTTTCCAGTGCTTAACCAATATTCATATCCATTTTCAATTTTTTTTACTTTCTCAATATAGTTTACCATTGAGTCTAAATTAAAATTTGAAGATGAAACATGATTTTTTGGTAAATCACGAACTAAAAGTACCTTTGATCGATTATCTATTTCTAAAAGGTATTGTCCATTTGATATAACAACATTTCCCATTTCTTCCTGATAAACCATATCTCCCATTTTTATCATTACTCCTTTTTTTATCTCATCAGGTGTTGAAAAATTTTGAGAATTTTTAAATATACTATATTCAATATCCATTGAAAACTGTTCCAATTCTATATATCTCTCTAGACATTTTTTTAATTTCGAAATACCATCATCATCCTTATCAACAAAAGATGAAAATCCAATTGCAGAAAGAATTAAAACGAAAAGGAATTTATATTTTAACATCACATTCATTTCTAATTAATTTTAATACCAGCCCTATTCTCTTGTACAGTCACTTTGCCTCTCTCTGTTTCTTGAATAATTCTAACTAAACTACCCTCCTCATCATATTGATAAAAAGTTGCAAAATTTCTACTATCCAAAGTAGCCCATAACCTTAATGAGACAGGATCAATAACATATGAAACCATCTCACTATTAAATGGTTGAATACGCACATCATCAATCAAGAGAAATTCAGAATCTTCTAATTTTCCAAAATTTAAAGATGTTGTATTATTAGACCCTAATACTTGTGCAGGAAATTCAAAAGTAATCTCCACTCTTTGCCAACCATCAATTATATTAGACTTAGTTTCTTTTATAATTGTCCCACCATCAATGTTAAAACCAATTCCATAACCGATAGTTTCAGAAGTTATATTACTTCCCTTTATCCAGGCCGAAAACACATATTTTTTAACTTCTGATTCATCAACTATAAAAGTAAATGGATCAATAATATCGGAATTACTAACTGTAAATGGTTTGAGGTGTGCAGTTTTAATATCATCAATAGAATTTGTAATTGGAATTTCCATTGTAATTCCTTTTGGGTCTGAACTAATCAAACTATACCTACCTGAGTGAGCATCTGAACTTGTTATTCCGGGAACTCTAAAATGTTTTGCGGAAACAATATCTGATATATCATACTCACGATCCTCAAACCCATCAAATCCAATTTCATAGTATCGTGAATTTACAGCTTCTGCAATTTTTAAAGTATTATTATACCCTAACAAAATTGAACTATAAATTCCTAAGGCATCCTTAGATTCTAAATTATAACCTTCACCATCAAATAAACTAGCTACTGCAGCAGTTATCCATTTTTTTGATAGTTCTGAATCTGGATTCTTAGTCCATTCTTGATTAGAATTAACCCAATATGCTAAATAATCTACTATCGTTCCATCAACTCTAATATTATCTGCATTTTGATTTCGGTAAGCATCTAATACATAAGAGGATAATAAATTCCAATTACCCAACATTCCTTCAATATATGGATTTATATTACCTCCCAAATAAACACTAGAATAATTTTCGTTTATATCTGTTCCATAAGCAGATGCTTGATTAGAATACTCTACTGCGCTAGAATTAAGTATTCTTGAATGATCCACACCAAAATATGGGGAAGTAGCTGAGATAACATTACCATCTCCTCCTGAAGCGTAAGAAACATTCAAATTGTTATCTAAAGATGTTACACTTTGAAAAGTTGACCCAAGAAGATTTCTTTTTCCAGATCGTATTACCTTAAACTTATACGCCTCTGTAGAATAGTCTGATGAGATAACATCCCCTAATTTATTTTGCAAATAATACTCATTAGATATTTCATCCTCAATTACCCAATATTTATCAATTGGATTTCCGTTTGCAATAGATAATAATCCAAGTTCATCACCAGGGTTAAGCATATCTGAATATGTTGATGAAATTATTCCCGTTGATGGATTATAGAAACCATTAGCGTCAAAAGTTGCTCCCCAATTTTCAGAAGCTAATCCCATACCTTTATATGCCCAATATGCAGGATAATCATATTGATAAATAGGTATAATGTCATCCCCATTAGGTGATTCTGCAATTATTTCTGTCACTACAGGAACTCCAGTTTTCTCATCAAAAAGAAGATTTTTCGAACTTTTTGTTCTTCCTTTATCTTTTAATATAATTTCTTCTAAAATTCCGTTACTATAAATTACTTTTGTTGTAACAGATGAATGAAACTTATTATCTTGAACTTGACTACTAAACCATAAAGATGGTATTGGAATTGGAGGTGCACCAACATCTATTCCAAACTCTCCGTCTACTGTACTTGTATATGTTTCAGAATAAGATAAATCAACCACCATATCAATATCCTTCCCAATATCTTTAGAAGAAATAATACCTTTTTCATTTACGACAGTCATTCTGTTATTCAATTCATTATATTGCTTTTTATAATATTTATGTTCCAAAGAATACACCTCAGTTGGTGACACTCCAGCAGAAATGACTTTTTTGCTTTTAAATTTTCCGTGCATATCATTAATGTTAATGACATACCCTTGCGAGATAGTTAAATGATTATAATTATTTCCAAAAAAACCTTCCCACAAACCATTTTTATCAGATAAATTATCTGCATCTGCTCTACCAGTATGTTTTACTTTTGACGCTGTTGGGAAATCTTTTGCAGTATAAAATTCATATTCTGTTGAACCTGTACTTTCTTGATTAATCCCTTCGTAACTCAAATTTTTAACAGACACTTTAGAATAAACAACATTTGGGCTTGCAAATATACTTTCACCTAATGGCGTTTCTTGAAACTCTTCATCATCTACTCTAGAAACAATATCATTAACATATTCTTCTGGTTCTCGAAATGTATTTTCATCTGCCCCAGAAGTTATTGGTTCATATGAAGCAACTCCTGAACTAATTACAGAACTATTTTCGAGAATTATGTTATAATTATATATAGTACCATACTCTGATGAATTTTCGTTGCTTTTTACATCCATCCAATTGTCATTAACCGAAATATCAGTCACCCTATGTCCTCCTCCAATTTTTCTACTTTTTATTCCTTGATATAATCTCACCCAAGATTTATGCGGAACAAAAACTGAAGCAAATCCTTGGGCTTTCATCATATTATTTAGCCCCCCAAATGATAATAAATTTTGTAGTTGAGATACTCCAATATTATATAAATCATTAAAACCATTTCCTTCACTTTGCGTATTTTCAGAAGGTGATGGATCTTCATCATTTGTATCCTCCTCTAATTCTTCAGATACATCACAGTTATAAGTATAAGGTACTGCATCATTATTAGTATATATACTTCCTACCGTTGGGTTTAGCACCCTTGGTAAATATTTTCTAATCATCTGCCAGGATGCTTTTGATATTGGACTTGTATTGCCTTCTCCTTTTTTATCGCCAACCTTAACACCTTTCAATTTAATTACTGCCATGTCATAATCATCATTATCAGAATCATTATCAGAATCAATTAATGTAATATCGGATTTATCAATATCCGCATACCCTGACACATATTCAAACTTTTCATCATCTTGTCCTTGTAATCCACGCCTAGTGACGGATACAAGAAACTTGAAGTATAATTTATCTAAATCTCCCAAATACTTAAAATAAAAATCATTGTAAGCATTTTGATAATCACCTAATAACTCTTCATCCAATTTTACATGAACATAGTTATTTGCCTCATCTAATGTAAAAGTTTCATAAATTTCAGTGTTCATGTTTGACAAAGTTCCATCTCCCGATAAGCCTTCTACCATAAACATTTTAGAAGGGACTTTTTCTTGTAAAAACGAATAATCATCAGCCTCAACGTTAATACTAATTTCACTACCGGAAGGTAAATGAATCTTTTCTAACATCCATGCTCCTGCATGAATATCTGCTTCAGCTTTATTTTGATTTGCATATGGAAACTCATAATGATTCAATTCTCCAGAATTCCCACATGAAGCATTAGGATTTACAGGTGAATATGTACCCCATCTATCTGTTTCCCCTAAAGTATAACTAGGATTGTAATTATTATAATCAAAAGTGTACTTATGCAATTTCCCTCTATTTGAACTACCATATGTGAAGTAAATTCCTTTTAAAGTTGACTTTCCTGTTTCTCCATTATTAGTACTATTAGGAACTCCTTCACATAACTCATTATTATACTCAAAATGAACTGTTTTAATCGGGGATTCACCATTTTTTTTACCATAAATCGTATATAACGAAATATAATCTAATTGTTTTGAAGCAGCATCAGAACTTAAATCTATTCCACCATTCTCATCAACAACTCCTCTTCCATCAGATCGATCCGAATAATGAAATTCTGCCACAAAGTTTTTAGATTCAATTGAATGTGTATACCACTGATCACGTTCCCCATAAATATAGGTTCCCATATCATCATAATCATCTGCTAAAAGACCTGGATTATACATTGCTGAATTTTGCTCATAAGGGAATCGCCAATTAGTTGATTGATTCATTTTCGAATAATTAAACTTAGTATATCCTCCTAAATCATCAACACTCGGGCCATTTTGAGTTCTGTCAACATAATTAGATGACAAGTAAGCCGTTAACAAATAACTATTAGCAGTAGCTGGAATCTCTTTCTTTAGGTAAAGATTATTATCTCCACGTCTGTTATTTACAGAATTATCAATTCCAGGTTCATAAACAACTAACCCCGATTTACAATCTTTAACAAGTGGCCCACCGATAGCAGTTTTATCTGACACATTAAACATTACCTCATACGATTTCGTATTCAAAACAGGAATTCCATACACGTATCTTGACCCATCTCCTTTCAGAACAGACATTTCCCCGATATGATGATCTTTTGCTTCATTTGAAGTAAGCCCATTTCTACTCAAAGTAATAGCACTATATCCATCCGAATTGTAATCAAAGTTATCAATATCATAAGAATAAATTTCATTTTCCAATGCGAAAGATTCGGCTTCTTGACTTGTTAAATATTCAATAGACGTATTTCTTAAATCTCTTTCTGTTTTATAATGATTAATAGTTGAAAAACTACCAGTCTCAAATTCATCAAATCCAGTATGTCCTCCTATCCCATAACCCACTTTTTGTTTTAATGGAATGTCCCCAAATAAACTATTATAAAAATTATGATTTGTACCTGATCTATTCCCAAACTTTTTAAAATAAGTATGTTCATATAAGTTGTTAGGGTTCGATTTGGCAACAAACTCTTCATCTGAAGAGTTTCTATTGGTCCATTTACCTGTTTTTATAAAACCTATAGTATTTGAAATATTAACTCCAGCCTGAAAAATAGACCCAATGGATAACTCACCTGATACACCTAGCCCAGAAATATCATCTTTTTTATCAGCCTCAGAAACGGCTAAAACATCTGATCTAAATGGTCTCGAACTAAAACCTACACCTTGTGCTGTTGCATTAAAGACATCAAAGGTATGATTGGTAACAGGTAAAAATGCAATATTCTTACTTGGAACAACTCTCCCTTCTCGATTGAAATCCATTAAATAATTTTCACTCTCATTTTTATTATGTTCATATAAATATCCATATGCTTTTGCTAATTGGACATTATCTTTTAGACAGGTTGTACTTCTTGAAAAAGATCCTTTTCCATGAACCGTTGTCCAACTTAACTCCCCTCCCAAATCAAAAGAGAAATTACCGCTATTAGTATTTGTCTCAAATGCAATACTTGGCGTATATGAAACTGTAGATACTGAAACACTTGAAGTACTTCTTTGTCCAGTAGGTCCCATACCAACACCAGCTGTTGCTGAAATATTCTGTAATCCTTGTAATGAATTAATAGAGAATCCAATCCCAATGTTAACATTTACACCTTTTTGTAATCCAACACTTGCATTATAAGATGTAGTAATTCCTCCTTGACTACTTGAATTAATCCCCATACCTAATCCTAGATTAAAATTAGTGTCATCATTTCCAATTTTTAATCCACCTGAACCTCCAATATCTAATCCATATCCGTAATAATTATTAAAATTAACTCCTATATTCGCTCCTATTGTTGGCGTAAACATACCACCAGCTCCTTCTTCAGCTCCTTCTTCTAAAGCATTTAATACTTCGTCAAGTGCTTCTGCAATTGCATCCGCTACAGCTCCAGGGTCTTCAGTAGCAACATCAGCTAGTATATCACTTACTTCCGCAGCATCATCATTCCCAGCTAATTCAAAACTTACACCTAATGAAGCAGTTGTATTCACTCTAGGTCTTAAATTCATTGTAGATTTAATCTCATCTCCATTAAAATCATCTGGCAACCCTTTTTTAAGACGATTCATGGCTCCAACGTTCAAGCTCCAACCTAATCCAACAACAGAAGCTTCTTGTTCCATTGTTATACCACCATGATAAGCTATATTAATTGGATAGCCGTCAATATCCATTAATGGAATATTATATGTAAAATCTCCTGTAGCTAAATTTACCATTTCAGATGTAGAAGCAGGTTCAAAACTTGCTTGATTTATATCAATTGGACCAGAAGTCAATCCGTAAGATACAACTGGATAAATTATATCACCTACTAATGAAAACACCATATAAACGGCAACTACTTTTGTGTAAAAAGAATTTCTTATTCTTTGCAACATATCTTTATATTTTTATTTACCG
>Ga0105354_1001038_pt1 | contig 17111 bp, 14 predicted proteins | sample GOMGulsemesocosm_FD_83658 | JGI IMG/M metagenome (GOLD analysis project Ga0105354, IMG submission 83658) | Methane-oxidizing microbial communities from mesocosms in the Gulf of Mexico - GOM9B Gulf of Mexico | ecosystem: Environmental > Aquatic > Marine > Cold seeps | place: USA: Gulf of America...
CCAGCTTCAACAAATAAAGAGATTACCATGATTACACTTGATAAAAAGAACAACCAATATGATACCATATTTAAAAAACCTGATGCCATATCCCTAGCACCAATTTGTAATGGGATCAACAAGTTACTAAATGTACCACTCAATCCTGCTGTAAGAACAAAGAATACCATTATGGTACCATGAATAGTTACCAATGCTAAATATGCATCAGCATTTAAAACTCCACCTGGAGCCATAGTACTACCCAAAAGGATTTCCATTATTTTAAATGGCTCTTCTGGCCATGCTAATTGTAATCTGAAAAGCATTGACATTGCAATACCAATAATACCCATGATTATACCGGTAATCAGGTATTGCTTAGAGATCATTTTATGATCAATACTAAAGATGTATTTAGTAACGAATGTCTCTTTGTGGTGTCCGTGATCGTCTTGTGACATAACTTTATATATGGTTATATAGTTTTGTAAATCTATTAATTAGTTTCCAGCTATAGTAATAATATCCTTAGCTTTTTGCTGTTTTTTCATCCAAGAAGCATATTCTTCAGGAGTATCAATCACTATTTTCATTTGCATATTATAGTGTGATTTTCCACAAATTTTATTACATAATAATAAGTAATCAAATACATAATCCTCCTCATCTAAATCTTCTCCTGCTTTTCTGCGTTCGGCTCTTAAGGCATTTATACGTGCTATTTTTGCAACAATTTTATCATCCTTACGCATATCAGCAGTAGTTACTGTAGGAATGAATGAAAATTCAGTTACCATACCAGGAACACAGTTCATTTGTGCTCTAAAGTGAGGCATATAAGCAGAATGTAATACATCTTGCGAACGTATTTTAAAGTGCACACGTTTACCCACTGGTAAGTGTAACTCTTTAGTAATTACATCATCGGCATAATTTTTATCAGAAGTATCCAATCCTAACGTGTTTACTGCATCATAATCAATTAAACGAACACTTGCCTCTCCTAAAGTATTATCAGCTCCTGCATAACGAGCTGTCCAGTTAAACTGTTGTGCATACAACTCAACAACCAAAGGCTCTTCTTCTCCTTCAAAGTCGTATGACATGATATCATTCCAACTAAATAATCCGAATAGGATCAATCCAGTTAAAACAATTACTGGAATAATCGTCCAAATCATTTCTAACTTCATATTATCAGAATAATACAATGCTTTATTCCCTTCTTTACCTTGATATTTATAGGCAAAGAAGTGTAATAAAAACTGTACTAAAAAGAATACAGGGAAAATAATTGCCCATGATACGTTCATTAACAAGTCATAATTAGGTCCATGCGCCGAAGCAGGCGTTCCTAACATCACTTCACTCCAGGCGTAAAAACCATAGAATGTAAATGCGAATAGGAATATTAAATATAATAACATTAGCCCTCCTTGGGTTTTGTTATCAGCATCATTTGCAACATCGGTATCAACCTTTGAAGCTTTATAAATCTTTACAACTTTCCCTAATTGCCATAATGAAATTGCAATTAAAAGCGCTACTACTATGTATAAAAAAACTGTCATTACTTTTAATATCTAGTATTTAATAATTTTAATAATGAAAATGTTCACTTTCGTGAATAAACGGATTACGTTTAGGCTCTAAAGGTGCTTTTGTTAATGCGTTAAATACAACGTAAATAAACAACCCTAAGAAAAATAACACTGAAGAAACCTCAGGTAAACCTATTGACCATTGCGTACCAACTGTTCCTGGCATAACCATATTGTAAATATCCATATAATGTCCTAATAATATCAATATACCAGCAATAACAACAAACCAATTTACACGTTTGAAATCACTATTCATTAATACTAATATAGGGAATATGAAATTTAAGGCTACCATTCCAAAAAATGGCAAATTATAGTCTTGAATACGCGTTACATAATATGTAACCTCTTCAGGAATATCTGCATACCAAATTAACATGAATTGAGAAAACCATAAGTAGGTCCAGAAAATACTAATACCAAACATAAATTTCGCTAAATCATGTATATGACTGTTATTTACTTTTGGTAAATAATCTGTTTCTCCTGATTTCAAGAATATGGTTACTAAAGCAATTACTGTAATACCACTTACAAACATACTTGCAAACAAATACCATCCAAATAACGTAGAGAACCAGTGTGGATCTATTGACATAATCCAATCCCATGACATCATAGATTCAGAGTATAAAAACACCACTAAAAATGCCGCAGACAACTTAAAATTCTTTTTAAAATTATCGTCATCTGATGCAGTATCCTGAGCTCTTGATAGTTTTTTAGAGAAGATTTGATACGCTATCCATAACACTGAATAAATTACAGCTCTTACCATAAACATCCCACCATTTAACCAACCTTTCTTACCGTCGATTAATTTATCATAATTAGCACTTGAAGGATCTAAATCAGCATGCATCCAAGCAAACAAATGATTTCCGTGACCTACAGTTGATATCCCCAAGATAATTAATAAGATAATTAAACCTACAGGCAAATAAGACGTAATTCCTTCCATTACTCTAAACAATAATGGAGACCATCCTGCTTGAGCTGCTCTATTTACAGCATAAAAAGCTAAAGCTCCTAAGGCTATCATCATAAAAAAGAAACATGCTACATATAATGCAGACCAAGGCTTGTTTTTCAACTGCCCTAATACATGTTCTAAATGTTTTGTGTGTTCATCATCATGTGCACCTGCTTCATGTTCTGCTTTATCCGCATGAGATTCTTGATGATGAGCTTCCTCACTATGAGTTTTACCATGATCATCCTTCCCATGTGCATCAACAGTACCATGATCACCACCATGACTATCTTGATGTGCTAAAATTTGTTCTACGTCTTCCACCGTTGAAGGCGCATTCATAAAACTTGCTATAATACCAACAGCTCCAACTACCATAAATCCGATAGCCCACAGCTTTAGTTTTTTAGAAAAATCGTACATATCTATATCTTAATCTAATTTCTTATTTGGTTAAATCCGCCTTAAGCTTACTCACGTACATAGCAACTTGCCAACGTTCGCTTTCATTTAACTGACCCGCATGTGATCCCATAGAGTTCAATCCATAGTAAATTGTATGATAGATACTTCCAGTTGTTACATCTCTATCTTTATAGTTAGGTACTCCTAAAAATTTTTCATTCTTAACTAGAACACCGTCACCTTTACCCTTTTTCCCATGACAAACCGCACAATAAATTCCATACAAGTCTTTACCTGTTGCTAAATTTGCTTCAGTACTTTTTAAAGGACTCATTAAACTGTCTTTTGCAAAGATTCTTCCTTCTGCAGTATTTTTCACCTCAAAAGGCATCCACCCTCTTTTTATCGTACCATTAACTGGTGTTTGTGCTTCGATTCCATTATTGAATGCTGCTGACTCACTGTATGTTTCATATCCTACCGATTGATACATATTTGGAAAGAATTGATAGTTTGGTGCTGAAGTTTCCTGACAAGAAACCAATACTAAAACTCCTACGACTGCTATTGCTTTAACTAAAATCTTCATCATAATTAGTGCTTTTCAGTTATATTAATTTCTACCGCACCAGTATCTTTTAACAAAGTCTGTAATGCATCTACATCATCTCCTGCTGGGATTTCCATTAAAAAATGATCATCTGTTGTTCTAACATCAGGGTTTTCTGCTTTCTTAAATGGCCATAATCTACTTCTCATATAAAAAGTAATTACCATTAAATGGGCCGCAAAAAACACCGTTAATTCAAACATAATAGGAACAAATGATGGCATGTTTTCTATATAGCTGAAACTTGGCTTACCACCAATATCCTGAGGCCAATCTTGAATCATGATAAAATTCATCATAACTGTTGCTACGGTTAAGCCAACCAAACCATACAAAAATGCAGTAATTGCTAATCGTGTATGTGGCAACCCCATTGCTTTATCTAATCCGTGTACTGGAAAAGGCGTAAAAACCTCTTCAATATGATAATGTGCTTTCTTTACTGTTTTAACAGCATCCATTAACACATCATCATCAGTATAAAACGCGTGAACTACTTTATGACTACTCATGACTTTCGCTAGTTTTTTTGTATTTATCTCCTGATGATTTCAAAATAGACTTTACTTCTGCCTGCGCAATCACAGGGAATGTTCTTGCATATAATAAGAACAATACAAAGAAGAAACCTATAGTACCTATAAATATACCAATATCAACAAATGTCGGTGAAAACATTGTCCATGATGATGGCAAATAATCTCTATGTAATGAAGTAACAATAATTACAAATCGCTCAAACCACATTCCAATGTTTACAACGATGGAAATGATGAAAGAGAATATGATACTTCTACGTAACTTTTTAATCCACATAAACTGAGGTGAAAACACATTACATGTCATCATTGACCAATATGCCCAAGCATAAGGACCAGTTGCTCTGTTTAAGAATGCATATTGTTCGTATTCAACTCCTGAATACCAAGCCATAAACAACTCAGTAATATAGGCTACTCCTACTATAGAACCCGTAATCATAATTACCAAATTCATTAACTCAATATGCTGCATTGTAATATAATCTTCAAAATTACATACTTTTCTCATAATAATCAACAAGGTATTTACCATTGCGAATCCTGAGAATACAGCCCCTGCAACGAAATATGGAGGGAATATTGTTGTATGCCATCCTGGGATGATCGATGTTGCGAAATCAAAAGATACAATCGTATGTACTGAAAGTACTAATGGCGTAGCTAAACCTGCTAACACAAGAGATACTTCTTCAAAACGCTGCCAATCTTTAGCCCTACCTGACCAACCAAAACTTACTAAAGCATAAATTTTCTTCTGAAAAGGTTTAACTGCTCTATCACGTAGCATTGCAAAATCAGGCAATAAACCAGTCCACCAGAAAACTAATGATACCGACAAGTACGTTGAAATTGCGAATACATCCCACAACAAAGGAGAGTTAAAGTTTACCCATAATGAACCAAATTGGTTTGGGATAGGCAATACCCAATATCCTAACCATGGGCGTCCCATGTGAATTAATGGAAACAACCCTGCTTGCACAACAGCAAAAATTGTCATTGCTTCTGCAGAACGGTTAATACCCATACGCCATTTCTGACGAAATAATAATAGTACTGCGGAAATAAGTGTTCCTGCATGACCAATACCAACCCACCAAACGAAGTTAGTAATATCCCAAGACCACCCTATGGTTTTGTTTAACCCCCAAGTACCAATACCTGTAGAGATTGTGTAAATAATACATCCTACTCCCCAAAGGAAAGCTGCTAATGAAATAGAAAAGACAATCCACCAATGTTTATTAGCACGACCTTCAACAGGTCTAGCAACATCTACTGACACATCGTGATACGATTTATTACCAGTAACTAAAGGTGTTCTTATCGGTGCTTCATAATGAGACCCCATAATTTATACTTATTATTATTTAATTAATTCTTTTTATTTAAATCTCTTTTGTGTTCCTTACTTTAACTTGATACACAACATTTGGTTCAGTACCAATATGCTCTAATAAGTGATATGAACGCTTGTCGTTTTTCAACTTAAATATTTCACTATCGTGATCATTTATATCTCCAAAACGCATTGCACCAGACTCACATGCATTTGAACATGCGCAGGTGTCATTAAACTCATCTTTTTTAACAGGACGTCCTTCACGCTTAGCTTTCAAAATAACCGCTTGTGTCGTTTGAATACACATAGAACATTTTTCCATAACCCCTCTAGAACGCACAACAACATCTGGGTTCAATACCATTTTCCCTAAGTCATTATTCATATTGAAATCAAACTCATCGTTGTCATTATACAAGAACCAGTTAAAACGACGCACTTTATATGCACAGTTATTAGCACAATAACGAGTACCTACACAACGGTTATAAGCCATTTGATTTTGACCTTGACGACCATGAGAAGTTGCTGCTACTGGACAAACCGTTTCACATGATGCATGATTACAATGCTGACACATAACAGGCTGGAAAACTACTTGCGGGTTTGCCGCAGGATTTTCTAATTCTCCAAATTCAGATAAAGAACTTCCTAATCCAGCAATATTATCTTTTTTCTCAACATCATCAATAAATGAATCTTGAGAAGAATAATACCTATCAATACGCAACCAGTGCATATCTCTTGACCTACGTACTTCAGACTTACCAACTACAGGAACATTATTTTCTGCATGACAAGCAATAACACAAGCACCACAACCAGTACAAGAATTTAAATCGATTGATAAATTAAAGTGATGACCGATACTACGATCAAATTCCGTCCATAAATCCGCTCCTGGATCTGTAGTAGGAATCATTACGTGATCTTTAGACACATGTGGTTTAGGATTCCAAACCTTAGCATCTTTTGTATTAAATACCTCTAGAGTAGTATCTTTTACGATATCTCCCCTACCCATTAAAGTATTATGCTATTGAAGACAAGCAAATTCATGAATACCTTCAGCTTTTTCAATTGTTATATTTTGTATTGTATTAGCGTTAGCATATAATTTATATGCATTAACACCGGTTTGCATTTCTGTTTTTAAACCAGCCTTTCTACCATAACCAAATGCCATACCTACAGAACCAACTGCCTGACCTGGCTGTATCATTACTGGAACCTTTATAGTTACACCATTAACAGTTACATTAGCATATGTACCGTTTAGCCCACCGTTAGCATCATGACGCGCTTCAGTAAAGAACGTAGATTGTGCTAAACTTAACCCTAAACGATCAGCATCAGCTTGTGACATTGTTAAGTAGTTATCCCAAGTAGCTCTAGTTAATGGATCCGGAAACTCTTGTAACCAAGGGTTATTTGCCATTTGTCCGTCACCCATACCAGTCATTGGATACAATGTTAACTCCATTCCTTTAGAAGTAGCTTTTGCTAATTTAGCAACAGCTGCACTTACATTAGTAACTGGAGCTTCTTCAGGAGCAGAAACATCTCCTTCTTGAGTTTCAACAGCTACTACAGGCGTTACTAATACTCCATCATGCAAAGCTTTGTTCCAAGAAGACCCTCCTAAGAATCCTGTTGACCAAGTTGACTTGATGTATGTGTAATATGACTCAGTACTTCCCATCCATTTTAATAATGAATCTTGGAATTGACGTGTATCAAACAAAGGTTTAATTGTTGGTTGCATTAAACTGTAGTGTCCTTTTTTGAACTCTACATCACCCCATGATTCTAAATAATGAGGAGCAGCACCTAAATAACTTACATACGCTGACGTTTCATCTTCACGCTCCGTAAACGACACTGTTAAATTAACCTTTTTAAGAGCCTCACCAAATGCTTCACCATTTGCTAAGGTATACACTGGATTTACTCCAGCCATAATTACCGCACCAACTTTACCTGCTTTCATATCAGCAGTTAATTGATTCATTGCAGCATCACTTCCTTGTCTTATTTTTACAGGAGTAGCAGCATCGAATGCTTTACTTGACAACGCTTCATTTATTGCTAAACCAACCGTTTGCGCTCCTTTATCTTGTATTCCTGTTAAAACAACAGCTCTACTACCTGCTTTTTTCAACTCATCAGCAGCTTTTTTAACTGCAACATCTACATTTTTAGGCAACTTACCTCCTACTGAAGATCCTGTTATATAACCGTATAATTTTGCAATCGCAACTTTTTGTTCAGAAGGCGTTAATGGCACACGTACATCAGCATTTGCTCCTGACAAACTCATGTTTGACTCAAACTGGATATGACGTGACATTTTACCATTCTTAGGCACTCTAGCTTTCGCATAAGCCCCTTCATAGCCTCCCCCTTGCCAATCTCCTAAGAAATCTGCACCAACAGAAACGATTAAGTCAGCATGCTCTAAATTATAAGATGCCAAACCTCGCTCACCATACTTTTCTTGAAAAGCATCTAAAGCAGCAGATTCTGATATTGCATCATACACTACATGACGCACATTCCCATATTTTGATTTAAACTCAGCAATCAAACGTGTAGTTGATGGACTTGCAAAGGTTTGTGTCAACAACACTACTTCGCTTCCACCACTTACAACCTGCTTAATTTTAGTAGTTACTTCAGCATCAAATTTTGACCAAGTAGTAATTGCTCCTTTGATCTTTGCTGATTTCAAACGCATGTTATCATACAATGACAACACAGATGCCTGAACACGAGCAGTAGTACCTCCATTAGACCCAGCCAATTTATTAGGCTCAATTTTAATAGGACGCCCCTCTCTTGTTTTCACTAATACACTAGCAAAATCAAATCCATTCGCGATTGTTGTTGCGTAATAGTCTGCAATACCAGGACGCATTTGTTCTGGTTGCACTACATAAGGTATTGACTTAATCACTGGACCTTCACAAGCTGCCAATGAAGCAGCTGCAGTACTGAATCCAACGTACTTAAGAAAGTCACGACGAGTAGTTGATGAATCCTCAAGAGTTTCTTTGTCTCCTAAAAAATCTCCAACTGGTATCTCTTCAACAAATTCACTTTGTTGTAGCGTCTCAACAATTGAGTTAGTATCTAGCTCCTCAACACTTTTCCAGTATTTTTTGTTTGATGCCATATTATTAATTGATATTAACTTCTTTTATTTATTAATAGTGACACTTTCCACATTCCAGTCCACCCATTTGAGCAACTGTAAGTTGGTCCACACCATATTTTTTCTTTAACTCTTCATGAATCTTCGCGTAATACTCATTACCTTCAGTTTTCACATTTGTATCGCGGTGACAATTCACACACCACCCCATTGTTAATGGAGCATGTTGTTCCAGTATTTCCATTTCCTCTACCGGACCATGACACTTCTGACAAGCCACACCAGCTACAGTAACGTGCTGCGAGTGATTAAAGTAAGCGAAGTCAGGCAAGTTATGAACTCTCACCCATTTCACTGGCTCAGGAGTCCCTGTATATGCACGACCATCCCAACCTGTTGCTTTGTATAACTTTTGAATTTGTTTGTCATAAAATTCTTTCGAATGATCAGCGTCTGCTGTAGACGGAGCTACTTCAGAAATATTCTTATGACAGTTCATACATACATTCAACGCAGGAATACCTGAGGTTTTACTCACTCTTGCACTTGAATGACAATATTTACAATCAATTCCGTTATCACCAGCATGTATTTTATGAGAGAAATGTATCGGCTGTACTGGTTTATACCCCTGATCAACCCCTACCTGCATAAAAAACCCAAAAACATGGTAACCAGCAAATAACATAAACACAATTACTGACACCAGTACTAAAAACTGATTCTTTACAAACTTCTTCCAAATTGAATCTGTTTGCTCAACCTCAACACCTGCTTGTTTCGCAAGATTATTTAGTGTTTTGGTCACCATAAACAGCATAACTGCTAGCACAACTAATATTAAAGCCAAAAGCCCTAACACAATATCCATACTAACACCCGGATCCTTAGACACTACATCTTCTTTCTTAACATCAATTATCGGTGCAGGAGCCGAAGTGTACGCTAATATATTATCGATATCCGCATCAGAAAACTGAGGAAACGCCGTCATAGCAGTTTTGTTCCATTTTTCAAAAACTTCAACCGCATACGGATCTCCAGCTTTAATCATTTTTGAACTATTACGAATCCAATCATAAAGCCAATCTTTCTCTAAACGTTCAGCAACCCCTCTTAATGCAGGACCTGTCATATCTTTATCAAGCTTATGACATGCAGCACAATTAGAATTGAACAATGCTTTACCCGCAGCTGGATCGCCTTGAGCAAAAATAGACGTAGAAAATGCCAGCATAACTGCTAAGCAAAAACCTAGAACTTTAGAAATTGAATTACGGTGTTTCACCTGTTTCATCTGTAATGTATCTATAATTTATTAGTAATTCCTGAAAAATAATCCAGGATAATTTCTCAGTTTGGTACGATTTTTTCAGGTATAATCACATAAAAAAGCAATGTCTGAGAAAATTGTTCCGACAAAAATACTATTTCAGATTGATATTTTTAAGTGTTATAGAAATGTTAATCCTAATTTATAGGTGTTCTAAATAAGATTTTTAATAAAGTAAAAACAAGCAGAAAATGTACTTTTGCACAAACACAATTCATTATGAGCCGCTTAACCAATTTTAAAATAATCACCACACTCCTTTTTACCCTATTATTGAGCTCAAAAGGGATTGCTCAAGAAGCTACAGTAACTTTTGAACAAGACGATAGAATTGAACAATTACTTAAAGAACGTAAACGTCTTTTAAAAAATGGAGAACTAAAAGGATATTACTCTATTCAAGTCTTTTCAGGAGAAATTTCTGGAGCGCAGAAAATATTGAAAAACTGCAAAAGCATGTTTACAGATTATAAATCACAAATAGAATACCAAACTCCAAATTACAAAGTTTGGATAGGAAAATTTAGAAATCAATTAGATGCCGACAGAGCTTTAATGAACATTTCTACAGAATACGAAGGAGCTTTTGTATTCAAACCAAAGAACAAGATGAAATAAACACTTAGACTATTAACCATAAAATAGAATTTCTGAAGTATATATACTCCATACTGAAGAAACGAAAAGAGCAAGTAGTAATACTATTACTACTTGCTCTTTTTCCTTAAAAAATTTAACTTACCACCTAAATAGTCCATTTAGATTATCTAACTCAACAATTAAAAACTAGTTTACCTTCTACGCTTCTTCTTATACTTCTTTTTATCTTTTTGCTTTCCTTGTGAACCACCATTTTTTTCAATTTCTTTAGGTAACACACTTACAAACCCTTTCTTTTTAGAACCTAATCTTGAGTTCTTTTTTTTGAAAGAATCCTTATTCAACTCATCTGCCTTAGGGAGTAAACGATCAATTAAATCAAAACGACCAACCTTCTTTAATGAATTACGAATCCATTTTTGATTCTCAGGCTTATACCAAAAGAAAAAACGATGCTGATCTTCTTTCTCCTGTTTCGTCTTAGGAGTCTTCATTTTCTTCAATGTATATGGATGGTACCCACTATAATAAATCACCGTAGCAACTGTCATTGGCGTAGGTGTAAATCCTTGTACTTGTTCCAACTTGAACCCCATATCCTTTGTTTCAGCTGCTAAATTCGCCATATCCTCCAATTCACTTGCCGGGTGGCTAGAAATAAAATACGGGATCAACTGTAAGTTTAATTTCTTCTTGATATTAATTTTATCAAATAGCTTTTTAAACTGATGGAAATTTGAAAATGATGGTTTACGCATCAATTTCAATACTGGATCTGATGTATGCTCTGGCGCTACTTTTAATCGCCCAGAAACATGCTTTGTCAACACTTCTTCAGTGTATTCTTCCAATTCTTTTGGATCAGCATGTTTATTAAATTCCGGCACCAACATATCATATCGTATCCCACTTCCTATAAACGATTTCTTTACTTTTGGATGCCTATCTACCGACTGGTAAATATCTGTTAATGGCTTATGTGAGGTATCCAAATTACTACAAATAACAGGGTTGATACATGATGGCGCAACACATTTATCACAAATAGATTGCACTTTCCCTTTCATTTGATACATATTTGCCGACGGCCCACCAATATCAGAAAAATACCCTTTAAAATCATCCATATTTGCAACAGTATCTACCTCTTTCATGATAGATTCCTTACTTCTACTAGCAATAAACTTTCCTTGATGTGCAGAAATAGTACAGAAGCTACACCCTCCAAAACAACCTCTATGAATATTAATCGAAAACTTGATCATTTCAAAAGCAGAAATCGGTCCTCTTTTATTGTATTTTGGGTGCGGCAAACGCGTATATGGTAAATCAAAAGAGCCATCAATTTCTTTCTCAGTCATTGTAGGGTAAGGCGGATTTATCACTAACCTATTTTCTCCTACATGCTGTATAATTCGTCGCCCAAATGTTTTATTAGACTCTTGTTCAATTACTTTAAAATTAGATGCAAAAGTTTTTTTATCTGATAAACACGCTTCATGAGATGCTATTGTTACCGCCTCCCAATTTTTATTTTTCTGTAACTCTTCTGATCTATCTTGTAAATACGCTGTTTGTTTGATTGTTCTTAATGAAGAGAATGGCACCCCTTTTTTTAGCAACCCGATAATATCACGTAAAGGTTGCTCTCCCATTCCATACACCAACAAATCAGCATTTGAAGTCGTTAAAATATCTGGTGATAACCTATCACTCCAGTAATCATAATGTGTTACCCGACGTAAGGATGCTTCAATACCTCCAATAATAATTGGTGTATCCGGAAACTTTTCTTTTAATATTTTAGAATACACAGATGTAGCGTAATCAGGGCGTAAGCCCTTATCTCCATTTGGAGTATACGCATCTTTATCACGTTGTTTCTTAGAAGCTGTGTAATTACTAACCATTGAATCCATAGTACCAGAAGTAACTGCGAAAAACAAGTTTGGTTTTCCTAACTTAGTAAAATCCTGCAAATTATCCGTTACCGAAGGCTGTGGTACAATAGCAATACGCAAACCACAGTCTTCTATAATCCTACCAATTACAGCAGGACCAAAAGAAGGGTGATCTACATACGCATCTCCGCTAAATAATATTACATCTAACGTTTCCCAACCACGGATCTTAACTTCTTTTTTAGTTGTTGGTAACCAGTCTGATAGCCTTAATTCATTCGTCATTTTGCAAAAATAGACTATTTATTTGACTTATATATTTTAATTTTAGCGTGTAAGACTTACATTTACTATTCGTCTACAAACAAACCAATACAAATTTACATGGCAAAAACATATTACGATCCCGCTGATTTAAGAAAATTTGGAAAAATAACAGAATGGAATGAAGAACTTGGAAACAAGTTTTTTGAATATTATGGAAAAGTTTTTGAAGAAGGAGCTTTAACTGCTCGTGAAAAATCCTTAATCGCTTTAGCCGTCGCTCATACTGAACAATGTCCCTATTGCATTGATGCGTACACGAAAGATGGCCTACAGCGTGGTATCACTAAAGAAGAAATGATGGAAGCACTACATGTTGGTGCTGCAATTAAAAGTGGTGCAACATTAGTACATGGGGTACAAATGATGAATAAAGTAAATAAGTTAGAAATGTGAGCAAGTTGTAAAAAAAATATTTGAAATAGTCAAACTGAGCTTGTCGAAGTTTTAATAACTCTTAGAAGCTTAAATATTTCGACAAGCTCAATATGACAGTAAAATTCTTTTTTCAGATCTCTGCCATGATAGAACTTTATTGTAGTTCTAATGATTAATAATAAATAACCCATTTTAAAACAATGATAAAATCCCTACATAAAAGAGAAAGCGACTTAGCGAATGCAAACAGACAATTGGAGTTATTATCTGGTGGGATTTTTGCAAATGGTGAATTATTACCTTTCAAAGATAAAATAGCTGAAACAAATCAATTTCCACTTATCCCAAGTAAATTAGAAATTTTACAAATCAACTTGGGATACATGTGTAACCAAGTTTGTGAGCATTGCCATGTTGATGCTGGCCCTGACCGTAAAGAGATCATGACTCGAGAAACCATGATGCAATGTTTGGAGGTAATTAAAAAAACTGAAGCACATACCTTAGATTTAACTGGCGGAGCTCCAGAAATGAATCCGGAATTTAGATGGTTCGTTGAAGAAGCTTCTAAAGCAGGAATCAAAGACTTTATCGTACGCTCTAATCTAACTATTATTAGAGCAAACAAAAAATACTATGATTTACCTGAATTCTTTAAAAAACATAATGTACATGTAGTATCCTCAATGCCACATTGGACAAGAGGCAAAACAGACAAACAACGAGGTGATGGTGTTTTTGACAAATCAATTAAAGCGTTGCAAGAACTAAACGCAGTTGGATATGGAATCCCTAATAGTGGATTACGTTTGGACCTGGTATACAATCCATCAGGAGCCTTTCTTCCTGGAGACCAAAAATCCATGGAAAAGGAATTTAAAAAAGCACTGAAAGAAGATTTCGAGATTCAATTTCACAACTTATTTGCCATTACAAACTTACCAATTAGTCGGTTTTTAGACTATTTAATCGCCTCTGAGAACTATGAAGATTATATGCATTCACTAGTAGAAGCATATAATCCTACAGCTGTATCAAGCGTGATGTGTACCAATACAATTTCTATAAGTTGGGACGGATGGCTGTATGATTGTGATTTTAATCAAATGTTAGAGTTAAAAGTGGCAAGTAAAGTAAAACACATTAGTGAATACAACGAAGAACTATTACAAAACAGAAAAATAATCATTTCACAACATTGTTACGGTTGTACTGCTGGTGCTGGAAGTAGTTGCCAAGGAACCGTAGCGTAATGTTGTTGACAGTTAACAAAACTAGAAAGCCCTGTATTTATGGTTGAATATTTTATAAATTAAACTTATATCAAACACTTTATATACATACTATTCTTTTGTCCCTTTATTTCTTTAGGGCAAAAATCTTTTGATAAAATGATTGATAGTACATTGCAAAAAACAGTTCCTTTTATAAATGCTTCCGAGTTAGCTAAAAATTACACTCATTATACCATTCTTGACACAAGGGAGCTAAAGGAATATGAAACCAGCCATCTTAAAGATGCTACATGCATAGGCTATAATAAGTTTAAATATCAAAATTTTAAAAAAATACTAACTACTAAAAAACCTATAGTAGTGTATTGTACTATAGGATATCGAAGTGAAAAAATTGGAGAAAAACTACTAAAGAAAGGACATACAGTTTACAATTTATATGGAGGAATACTACAATGGAAAAACGATAAGAATATTGTTGTTGATAGTACAAATACAATAACGAACAATGTACACTGTTTTGATGTTACATGGAGTAAATGGCTTATTAATGGAGAGAAAAAACATTAGTCATCTATGAAAATTCATCAATATTTATTTCTAATTGGAAGTCGTCACTTTTTTATCGCAGCATACAAAAGGTAGCCATCAATGCTATATTATAAATTAAAGTTTTTTGGATTCAAAAAAAAGAACAAAGAACTTGACTAGATTGTAAACATCATTAATGCTATAATATTATTGATTTTTACATTCATGTTTAAATAACAGTAATCAATGAGCAAATCAAAAAATCTTATCTTAATATTTACACGCAACCCAGAATTAGGAAAATGTAAAACTCGCTTAGCAAAAACTATTGGCGACGAAAATGCATTATCCATTTATAAAATATTACTACAACACACTGCTAATGTCACAGAACAAATAGATTGTGACAGAGCCGTATACTATTCCGTAAAAGTTAGAAATAATGACATTTGGGACAATACCTTTTTCCAAAAGCACCAACAATACGGTAAAGATTTAGGCTTGCGAATGCAACATGCTTTTGCAAAAAGTTTTAAGGCTGGTTATGAGAAAGTGCTTATTGTAGGCAGTGATTTGTATGATTTAAAACCACGACACATTCAAGAAGCATTTGACAAATTAGATACCCATGACGTAACAATAGGGCCAGCTGAAGATGGTGGTTACTATTTATTAGGGATGAAAACATTACACTCTAATATTTTTGAAAATAAAGAATGGGGGACAGAAACCGTAAGAAATGATACTTTAAAAGACTTACAAAACCATAGCATATATCAATTAGAAAAATTAAATGATATTGATTTGTATGAAGATTTAAAAAAATACGACCAACTGCTCAACCGTATTAATTTTAAATCAAACTATCATGAAAAAAATTACAATACTGATTAAAACCTCACTCCTTTTTATTACCATATCTTCCTTTACTTTTTCTAATGCGCAATGCGCAAGAAACGCAACTAATTTTGGCAACAACATAGGTACTCCAATCTATAATATTACCGGTGATGTTACTATTACACTTAACCCAGATGGGCAATCGATTTCCTTGGATACTGGCGAAAACTTCATGACAGCAATGGGACCTGATGTAAACGCATACCTAGTAAAATCAAACGGAATGACTAACGCTCAAATTGCAGCGACTCCTTTAACTAACTTAGAAAATATTCACTTTGGATTAATCAGTAGTAATACAATTAGTCCAAATGGAGCAAAATCATTTACAGTAGCAATTCCAAACGGAATAAACATTGAGGAGTATGACACCATATTTTTCTATTGCTTTCAGTTTTCTGCTTTTTGGGATCTAGGTAAGTTTACCGCTTTCACCCCAGCCAACTGTAGTGTATTAGGTATAGAGGACAATATTTTAAACAGTCAAATTAAAGCATATCCAAACCCATTTAATGACAAATTATATTTAAATAATAACACTTCAAAAAAAGTACAGGTCAAAATTTATTCTATCTTAGGAAAACTTATCTTTGATAAAAACTTAAATACAAAAACAGATTTTATCAATCTATCTGATTTAAAAAGCGGAACATATTTTGCAGCCTTTTCAACAGATAATTCTAAATTAGTCAAAAAAATAATTAAACTTTAGCATTGAAAAAACAACATTTACAAGAAACTATTGATTTCTTAAAATCACAAGGAATTAACAATCCTGAAATAGGAATTGTTCTCGGAACAGGCTTAGGGAAAATCGTTAATGACATACATATAGAACACGAAATTGCATATGCTGATATTCCTCATTTCCCAAAAGCTACCGTTGAATTTCATTCTGGAAAATTAATTTATGGAACCTTAGAAAACAAGAAAGTACTTGTTATGGCTGGTAGGTTTCATTTATATGAAGGATATAATTTATGGGAAGTTACATACGGAATTCGTGCTATTCATGGTTTAGGAATTAAAAAATTATTAGTTTCTAATGCAGCTGGGGCCATCAACTTAGAGTACAAAAAAGGAGACTTAATGTTACTTGATGACCATATAAATCTTCAAGGAAGTTCTCCACTTGCATTTGCTAATGTAGGTGAATTTGGAACTCAATTTACAGACATGCTTGCTCCATATTCTAAAAAAATTAATACGTTACTAAAAGTAATTGCCTCTAATAACGACATAACCCTACATGAAGGAGTATATGCAAGTGTTGTCGGACCACAATTGGAAACAAGAG
>Ga0105354_1001039_pt1 | contig 17109 bp, 14 predicted proteins | sample GOMGulsemesocosm_FD_83658 | JGI IMG/M metagenome (GOLD analysis project Ga0105354, IMG submission 83658) | Methane-oxidizing microbial communities from mesocosms in the Gulf of Mexico - GOM9B Gulf of Mexico | ecosystem: Environmental > Aquatic > Marine > Cold seeps | place: USA: Gulf of America...
AAAACAAGATAAAAATACACAAAAGAGATTTAGTAAAATCTCTATCGGTTTAGCTTCTCCTGAGTCAATTTTGGCTGAGTCAAAAGGAGAGGTTTTAAAACCGGAAACTATAAACTATCGTACGCATAAGCCAGAACGTGACGGATTATTCTGTGAGCGTATTTTTGGACCTGTAAAAGATTACGAATGTGCTTGTGGTAAGTACAAACGTATCCGTTATAGAGGAATTGTATGTGATAGATGTGGTGTTGAAGTAATTGAAAAGAAAGTTCGTAGAGACCGTATTGGGCACATTAACTTAGTGGTTCCTGTTGCACATATCTGGTATTTCCGTTCATTACCAAACAAAATAGGATACCTACTAGGATTACCATCTAAGAAATTAGATATGATCATTTACTACGAACGTTATGTAGTAATTCAAGCAGGTATTGCAAAAAATGCTGAAGGTGAAGAGCTTAAAAAAATGGACTTCTTAACAGAAGAAGAATATTTAAATATAGCTGAAGAGTTACCGCAAGAAAATCAGTATTTAGATGATACAGACCCTAATAAGTTCATCGCTAAAATGGGAGCCGAATGTTTAATTGATTTGTTAAGACGAATTGATTTAGACGAGTTATCTTATGAGTTAAGACATAAGGCTAATAACGAAACATCTAAGCAACGTAAAACAGAAGCATTAAAAAGATTACAAGTAGTACAGTCTTTACGTGATGCTAACAAGAATAGGGAGAACCTTCCAGAATGGATGATCATGAAGGTAGTGCCAATTATTCCGCCAGAATTAAGGCCATTAGTACCTTTAGATGGGGGACGTTTTGCAACTTCAGATTTAAATGATCTTTACAGAAGAGTAATTATTCGTAACAACCGTCTAAAACGTTTGGTAGAAATAAAAGCTCCTGAGGTAATCTTGCGTAATGAGAAACGTATGTTACAAGAATCAGTAGATTCCTTATTTGATAACACACGAAAATCATCAGCAGTTAAAACTGAATCTAATAGACCTTTAAAGTCATTATCTGATTCATTAAAAGGGAAGCAAGGACGTTTCCGTCAAAATTTGTTGGGAAAGCGTGTTGATTATTCAGCTCGTTCGGTAATTGTTGTTGGACCAACATTGCGTTTGTTTGAATGTGGATTGCCAAAGAATATGGCAGCGGAATTATACAAGCCTTTTGTTGTTAGAAAATTAATTGAAAGAGGAATTGTAAAAACTGTAAAATCTGCTAAGAAAATAATAGACAGGAAAGAACCGGTAGTATGGGATATTTTAGAGAATGTAATTAAAGGACATCCTGTATTATTGAACCGTGCACCTACACTTCACCGTTTAGGGATACAGGCTTTTCAACCTAAATTAATTGAAGGAAAAGCAATTCAATTACACCCATTAGTATGTACGGCATTTAACGCCGATTTTGATGGGGATCAAATGGCAGTGCATTTACCGTTGGGGCCAGAAGCAATTTTGGAAGCTCAAATGTTAATGTTAGCTTCTCATAATATATTAAATCCAGCAAATGGACAACCAGTTACTGTACCTTCTCAGGATATGGTACTTGGATTATATTATATGACTAAATTGCGTAGGTCTACTCCAGAATTAGAAGTAAAAGGAGAAGGATTAACTTTTTATTCACCAGAAGAAGTTACTATTGCTTACAATGAAAAAAGAGCAAATATTAACGCATCAATTAAAGTTAGAACAAAAGATTTTAACGAAAATGGTGAGTTAGTTTATAAAGTTATTGAAACTACTGTAGGTAGAGTATTATTTAATGAAGTAGTTCCTGAAGCTGCAGGATATATCAATGAGGTTTTAACTAAAAAAGCCTTAAGAGATATTATTCATAATATATTAAAAGCTACAAGTGTTCCTGAAACTGCTGATTTCTTGGATAGAATCAAGGACATGGGGTATGCATTTGCCTTTAGAGGTGGATTGTCATTCTCATTAGGAGATATCATTATCCCAGAAGAAAAAGGTAAAATGGTCACTGATGCAAATGCTCAGGTTGATGGCATTATGGGTAACTATAATATGGGACTTATAACAAACAACGAACGTTATAATCAAGTTATTGATATTTGGACATCAACAAATGCTGCTTTAACAGAGCTTTCTATGAAGAACATATCTGAAGATCAGCAAGGGTTTAACTCAGTGTTCATGATGCTTGATTCTGGAGCAAGGGGTTCTAAAGAGCAAATTCGTCAGTTAACAGGTATGCGTGGATTAATGGCGAAACCTAAAAAATCTGCTGATGGTTCTGGAGCAATTATTGAAAATCCGATTCTTTCTAACTTTAAAGAAGGGTTATCAATTTTAGAATACTTTATTTCTACTCACGGGGCACGTAAAGGTCTTGCCGATACCGCTTTAAAAACAGCCGATGCAGGATACTTAACACGTCGTTTAGTTGATGTATCTCAGGATGTTATTGTAAATTCTGTAGATTGTGGTACTTTAAGAGGATTAGATGTTACTGCATTAAAGAAAAATGAAGAAATTGTTGAACCGTTAGGAGATCGTATCTTAGGTCGTATCGCATTACATGACATTATTAACCCATCAACGGGAGAAATTATTGTTGCAAATGGTGAACAAATTATAGAAGCAGATGTTGATGTAATCAAAACTGCACCAATTGACACTGTAGCTGTAAGGTCAGCATTAACATGTGAAGCTATAAAAGGTATTTGTGCTAAATGTTACGGACGTAACTTAGCCACAGGAAAAATGGTTCAAAGAGGAGAAGCTGTAGGTGTTGTAGCCGCACAGTCTATCGGTGAGCCTGGTACTCAGTTAACATTACGTACATTCCACCTTGGAGGTACAGCAGGAAACATTTCGGAAGAAAATAGCTTAAAAGCTAAGTTTGATGGAGTTGTTGAAATTGAAGAACTGCGTACTGTTAAGGGAGAAGATAATGAAGGTAATACAGTTGATATCGTAATATCACGTACTGCTGAAGCGAAGTTAGTTGACAAAAATACAGGTATTGTATTAGCAACAAATAATATCCCTTATGGTTCTTACATTTTTGTTGCTGATAAACAAGCTTTAAAGAAAGACGAAGTAATTTGTCAATGGGATCCATTTAACGGTGGAATTGTCTCTGAATTCTCAGGAGCAATTAAGTTCGAAAACATTGAGCAAGGTGTAACTTACCAAGTTGAAGTTGATGAGCAAACAGGATATCAAGAAAAAGTAATTTCTGAATCTAGAAATAAAAAGTTGATCCCGACATTGTTAATTATCGGTGAGGGTGACGAAGTATTACGTTCGTACAACTTACCTGTTGGGGCGCACTTAATGATAGAAGATGGAGAGAAAATTGATGCAGGTAAAACATTAGTTAAAATACCACGTCAGTCTTCTAAATCAGGAGATATTACAGGAGGTTTGCCACGTATTACAGAGCTTTTTGAAGCGCGTAATCCTTCAAACCCAGCAGTTGTTTCTGAGATTGATGGTGTTGTATCTTTTGGTAAAATCAAGCGTGGTAATCGTGAGATTATCATTGAATCTAAACTAGGAGATATTAAGAAATACTTAGTAAAGTTATCGAATCAAATCTTAGTTCAGGAAAATGATTTTGTTAAGGCTGGTATGCCATTATCAGATGGATCAATTACTCCAAAGGATATTTTAGCAATAAAAGGTCCTTCAGCTGTACAACAGTATTTAGTAAATGAAGTACAAGAAGTGTATCGATTACAAGGAGTAAAAATTAACGATAAGCATTTTGAGGTTGTTGTTAGGCAAATGATGCGTAAAGTTCAAATTAATGATTCTGGAGATACTATTTTCTTAGAAAATCAATTGATTCATAAAGCAGACTTTATTGTTGAAAATGATGCTATTTACGGAATGAAAGTTGTTGAAGAAGTTGGAGATTCTGAGGAGTTGAAAGCTGGACAGATAATTTCTCCACGTGAGTTAAGAGACGAAAATTCGATTTTAAGAAGGAATGATAAAGCATTAGTAATTGCTAGAGAAGCTGTTCCGGCAACAGCTACACCAATATTACAAGGAATTACAAGAGCATCACTTCAGACTAAATCGTTTATTTCAGCTGCATCATTCCAAGAAACAACTAAAGTATTAAATGAAGCAGCTGTAGCAGGTAAGATTGATACCTTAGAAGGATTGAAAGAGAATGTAATTGTTGGTCATAGAATTCCTGCAGGTACGGGAATGAGAAACTATGAAAAAATTATAGTAGGTTCTAAAGAAGAATATGAACAAATGACAAAAGTTGAAGAAAACCTTAGTTAATCATGGCAGAAAATAATAGTAAAACCGGTCAACAAATAAATATTGAACTTGATGCTGATATTGCTCAAGGAATTTATTCCAATTTAGCAATCATTAATCATTCAGCTTCTGAGTTTGTTGTAGATTTTGTTAGTATTATGCCTGGTGTTCCCAAGAGTAAAGTAAAGTCAAGAATTATCTTAACTCCGCAACATGCAAAAAGATTATTAAAAGCTTTAGCTGATAATGTAAATCGTTTTGAAAGCGCTCATGGTGAAATTAAAGATTTTGAACAACCACCAATTCCAATGAATTTTGGGCCAACTGGTGAAGCATAAAATAAAAGCCGCAAATATTATTTGCGGCTTTTGCTTTTTTAAACGTAATGCGAAATAATTTTAATAAAAAAGGATCAGAATGAAAATTCTGATCCTTTTTTATATTTCTACCATTGGGTTTTAGTCCATCGTAGGTGTATTATGCCAATTAAAATCCAAAATGTACAATTAAATAGTTTCTTTTAATCTATTTATCACTTAAAAATATAACCATAACTATGGCTATGCTTATATTTTTAAACTCAACTAAATCTAAAATAATTCAATTTACGTATGAGCACCTTGAAATTTAATTGGTATTAGTTGATTAATCTTAAGAGAAATTTTAAGTGTTAATAAGCTTAAAATTCACTAGTAAAATGCAGTTTAACCGTTGGATATTTTTGTTGTGTCATTTGTAGTGAAAACATTGAGTCGGCTAAAAATACTAATTGTCCGCTTTTATCCTTTGCGAGGAATTTTTGTTTCACACGTTTAAATTCTTTGTACTCCTCGTTACTATCATCTTCTGGCTCTACCCAGCATGCTTTATGGACATTTAAATTTTCATAAGTACATTTAGCACCATATTCATGTTCTAGACGATATTGAATTACTTCATATTGTAGTGCACCTACGGTTCCTATAACTTTTCGACCATTTAATTCTAAGGTAAATAATTGAGCAACTCCTTCGTCCATTAATTGATCAATACCTTTGTATAATTGTTTCGATTTTAAAGGGTCAGCATTGTTGATGTATCTAAAATGTTCTGGAGAAAAGCTAGGAACTCCTTTGTAATTCATTATTTCACCATCGGTAAGCGTGTCTCCAATTTTAAAATTACCAGTATCATGTACTCCCACAATATCTCCTGGGTATGATATATCTACGATCTCTTTTTTATTTGCGAAAAAAGCATTTGGACTTGAGAACTTCACTTTTTTGTTATTTCTAACATGTAAGTATTGTGTATTTCTTTTAAACAGCCCAGAGACAATTTTAATAAAAGCAAGTCTGTCTCTATGCTTAGGGTCCATATTTGCATGTATTTTGAATACGAAGCCAGTGAACTTATTTTCGTTAGGTTGTACTTCTCTTGTGTCAGATGTTTTTGGTCTTGGTTCGGGAGCGATATCTATAAAGCAATCTAATAATTCTCTAACTCCAAAATTATTTAATGCTGATCCGAAAAATACAGGCTGTAGTTTACCTTCCAAATATTCTTCTTGATTGAATTTAGGGTATACTTCATATACTAATTCTAATTCCTCTCTTAAAGTTTTAGCAGCTTCTTCACCAATATAATTTTCTAACTCAGGGTTGTTAACATTTTCAAAAGAAATTGAGTCAGTGATATGTTGTTTGTTTTCTTCAGAGAATAAATTAATATTTTTCTTCCATACATTGTAAATCCCTTTAAAATTGTATCCCATTCCAATAGGAAAACTTAAAGGAGTTACACGTAACCCTAGTTTCTGTTCTACTTCATCTAATAAGTCAAAAGCATCTTTACCTTCTCGATCCATTTTATTGATAAAAACAATCATTGGAATGTTTCGCATTCTACAAACTTCAACTAATTTTTCAGTTTGTTCCTCAACACCTTTTGCGACATCGATTACTACGATAACACTATCTACAGCTGTTAGTGTTCTAAAAGTATCTTCAGCAAAATCCTTATGACCTGGGGTGTCAAGAATATTTATCTTTTTATCTCTATATATAAAAGCCAAAACAGAAGTAGCTACAGAAATACCACGCTGACGTTCAATTTCCATAAAATCTGAAGTAGCACCTTTTTTTACTTTATTTGATTTTACAGCTCCAGCTTCTTGAATTGCCCCCCCAAACAAAAGTAATTTTTCGGTTAATGTAGTTTTACCAGCATCCGGATGGGATATGATACCAAAGGTCCTTCTTTTTGCAATTTCGTCTTGTAGACTCATGTGTGTAGAATTATTTTACAAGATGCAAAACTACGTAAATTTATTACAAATATAGGCTTATTGAGTTAAGCAGTTTTCTATTGTATTGATGAATATTTCTTCATCAAATGGTTTAGTGACAATTTCATTTATATCTTTCCCTTTTTGATTTAATAATTCGGTGCTTACATGTGCTCCGGTAGCCATTATGATTGGGATAGAGTTTTTTCGTTTATCACTTAAATTTCTAATGGCTTTGGATGTTTCTAAGCCGTCTAAAAAAGGCATTTTATAATCCATTAAGATAACATCATAAGATATAGATTTAACAGCTTCTATAGCCTCTGACCCGTTACTGACAATGTCTAGGTAGAAATTATTGGTTCTTGCAAGAATTTTAAAAATAGTTAATTGGTGTAACTCATTGTCTTCGACAATTAAGACTTGATATTTCTGTTTGTTTTTTTGAAATAGTTTTTTTGAGTTTTTATGTTTTACCAAATTCTGAGTACGTGGGTATTTTGCTTTTATATTTATGGTAAAAGTACTTCCTTTGTTTATTTCACTTTTTAATTTTATTGATCCACCAAGGAGCTCAGTTATTTCTTTTACAATACTTAAACCTAAACCTACACCATCAATATTATTTGCATTTTCTAAACGGTTAAATCTTGTAAATATTTTATTTTGATCTTCTTTTTTTATTCCAGTACCTGTGTCTTCAACAATAAAAGCTAATGTAATTCTCTGCGCTCTGGTAAAGATGTTTTTTACACTCAGGCTAATAGAACCTGTAGTAGTAAATTTAAGCGCATTATCAAGAAGGTTTTTAATGAGTTGCCTAATTTTGGTTTTGTCGCTTTCTATGTATATAGGAATTTTATCATCAATAAGTAGGTTGAAATCAAGTTGTCTTTGGGCGCACTTATGGTTGTATTCGGATTCTATCTGAGAAATTAATCTGCTAAAGTTAAATTGTTCATTATGAATTTCAAGTTTTCCAATTTCTAATTTTGAAATGTCTAACACATCATTTATCATGGATTTTAAATGAAGACTAGAAGAAGTCAATACTTCAAGGTATTCTTTTTGTTCTTTATTAAGCTTTGAATTTTTCATCAAATTAGCAAATGCAATGATACTTGTAATTGGACTGATGATTTCATGGCTAAAATTATCAATGAATTTATTTTTAAAAGCTTCCTTTTCTTTAAGTATTTCATTTTTAATTACGAGTACTTCTGATTTTATAGCAGTTTCATTTCTTGATTGGGCTAGGCTCTGAAAGGACCCGTAGTGTTTTGAAAAGTCTATTAAAACTAAAAGATAGTAGTTGTTCTTTAAAAGATTAATTTCAACATCACAAGTTAGTGAAATAGCACCAATTTTTAAATGAACACATGAAAATGAGATCGTTTCTGTAGTTATAATATCTAAAATGTTTTCAAAAAAAGGATGTATTTTTGCTAACTTTTCTTTTTGCTGAACGGGAAATAATATATTATCACTTTCAATTATAATACCATTAGAATTGAATATAATAAATTGTGTGTTTTTTGCTTGATGAGCAGATTTGATCCTAGTTAAATTCATGATAATAATGCATTAGCGATACTGTCAAATAAATTGGTTATATTTTCACCAGTTTTGGCACTACTTGTATAGTCTGTCTTTTGTAATATTTTGTAATATTTTTCATTTTTGATATCGTCAATTAAATCAATTTTATTAGCAACAGTTTTAAGTAATGTTTTTGGGAATTTTTCTTTTAGTTTTATTACATTCTCTTCTAAATTAAAAAAAGTAACGGGTCTAGTAATATCATACACGTAAATAAAACTATGAGTTCCTAAAAGATAGGCTTTGTTTATTAAATCAATATTCTCAGTTCCTTCTAGATCCCAAATGATTAAAGAAACACTATCATTTTCAGTGACAGGGACTTCTTTTTTTAAAATGTGTACACCAATGGTTACTTTATAATCGGATGAAAATTCATTGGTAACAAATTTTCGAATAATTGATGTTTTACCAACACCGAAATGTCCAAGTAAAACAATTTTTTTAGAGGTTGTCATTGTTAAAAAATTCAGCTAGTTTAATTGAGATGTTTTCATGTGATCCTTTATTAAGGTGTTTCTCGGCAAAGTTGAGTAATTCGTATTCTAATTTTCCTTTGTAAGCATTATCAAATACACCATGTGCTACAACAGCAAAGTAATAGGAGTTAAAATTTTGTATGTGTATGTTATATAAACCGTATTCAATAGATTCTAATGAATCATTTCCAGTCTTGAAAGCTTCTTCAACAAAACTTTTTATAGCTGTCAGCATTCCTGAAAGGACATCTTTATCAATGGTGTTGGTTTTGGAAAAATTAGCAATTAAAATACCTGAATCTTTTTCAATAATAAAAATTTCCTTGATTTCAGTTTTTGCGAGCTCTTGAATAATTAAATTTTCTTCATCAATCCCAGAAACTTTTGATTTGAACTTTCTAGTCCAGTTTTTAAAAGAAAAACTTTTTTGCAATTGCGTATTTATTTTTTCTGATAAAATTTTGAATTCTTGTTGTATATATTTTTTGATCATTTTCCCAATTATTGGGAATAATGCATCTACGACTGCATCTTTAGAATTAGCAATTTCATTTTTTAGTGATTCAGTTATCGTCGGTCCTAATTTTTCAGGGATATCTTCGGTGTATTGTTTTAATTTTTTATCAATAATGGGGTCAACATGATAAGCGAGTTGTTCTTGTTTTTCAATAATAGATTCAAGTGATTTAATTTTATCTTGTAATAAAGCAATCTCATCCCTATCCTCATGTAAAAGGAGTTCTTTTAATTGATGAAGTTTAGTGCTTTTAGGCATTGCTATATACTATTGTTTTGAATACAAGGTTTCAATTAGTGACTGAAATATACAAACTTGCTTATTCACTAATTTTATTTCCAAGTTTCACCAATAAATCGCCTAAAAGTTTACGATCAACTTTCTGTTCGTTTAACTCATCAGCTTTGGCTTCTAGGGTGTCTTCAAGTTCTGTAATACGGATATTAAGGTCAGTACTTAAATTATCTATAGCTTTGTTTAGTTCAGAGCTAGTAGAATTGATAAGGTCTTCTAATACAGCTTTTTTATCAGCAATATCTTTTTTCAACGCTTCAAATTCATCGTTGTATTCAGCTATGTTTTCCCCGAAAATTAAATTTTTTATTGCTTCAATTTTTGAGTTATTAGTTGTTTCTTCAACAACTTCTTCTTGAGCATTCTTTTTAGACATAATTGATTAGTGTTTAGTAGTACAAATCTAACGAAGTTTTTTAAATAAATATAATATATGACTTTTTTAAAAAATAGGATGTTTAAAAATGATTTTTTAGGTCAAATTGATGAATTACGGGATGAATGATGTGTATAAACCACGATGTAGGGGTAGCTATAGTAATTAGTTCACTAAAGAATTAAATTTAAATTCGATTTTTTGAGGGATATAAGTCGTATTTATGTTCAGTTGTAGCTATAGAGTTACAAAAAAATAATTTCTAACATGAAGGAGTCTTTGAATGTAAAAGTATGTCTCTATGTCGCTTTAAGAGGAAATGATAGGAGTTTTCTGTATGGCATGTATACGAATTAAATTAACTGAAATATATTGTAGAAGTAATATGGTATAGTTGCTGTTAGCGTAACCGATCAAGTGGTGGATGAAGTACTATTGTAAAATAGATAGGTAAGTAGAGTAATAATATTATAAAGCATAGTGTAAATTAAACCGTAGACCAGAGTTTATTATAGTAAGTAAAGTTGTTTTTATGATTTGAATAAAACTAATAGTTAGTATATTTTTTTTATTTTTGCTTACATGAAAGAAGAATTAGTCATTTTAGTTGATGAAAACGACAACCAAATAGGGTTAATGCCTAAAATGGAAGCACATGAGAAAGCAGTGCTACATCGCGCATTTTCTGTTTTTGTTTTTAATAAAAAAAATGAATTAATGTTACAGCAAAGAGCATTACATAAATACCATTCACCAGGATTATGGACTAACACATGCTGTAGTCATCAAAAAGAAGGAGAAAGTAATACTGATGCAGGGCAAAGGAGGTTACAAGAAGAAATGGGATTTGTTACGGAGTTAAAAGAAACAACTTCTTTTATATATAAAGCACCGTTTGATAATGGTTTGACAGAGTATGAATATGATCATGTATTGGTAGGGAGCTATGAAGAAGCTCCTATTATTAATAAAGATGAAGTCACTGATTGGAAATGGATGGAGCTAGAACAAGTAAAATTGGATATTGATAGAAACCCAGAGAAGTATACCGCTTGGTTCAAAATTATTTTCGAGAAATATTACACTACTTTACAACAAAAATAATGGAAGTAACAGTACATAGAAAAGCACATTTTAACGCAGCACATCGGTTATTTAATAAAAAATGGTCTGATGAGAAAAATTTAGAAGTATTTGGGAAATGTAGTAACCCTAATTTTCATGGTCATAATTATGAATTAATTGTAAGTGTTACAGGAAAAATTGATTCAGATACAGGAATGGTAATTGATTTAAAAATCTTACAAAATATAATTTATAATAAAATAGAATGTGAGTTTGATCATAAAAATTTAAATCTAGATGTAGTTTATTTTCATGATACAATCCCAACAGTAGAAAATATTGTTGTAGTAATATGGGAAATTATTAGAAAGGAGCTTCCAAAAAAATTAAAGTTAGCAGTTACATTATATGAAACACCTAGAAATTTTGTTACTTATTCAGCATAATATATGATAAAATGGTATCCCATTAAGTTTGAACCGATATATAAAGATAAAATTTGGGGTGGATCCAAGTTAAAAGGAGTATTAGGGAAAGAAACGGAGTTAAAAAAAACTGGAGAAAGCTGGGAAATATCATCAGTAGATGATAATATATCTATAGTTTCCAATGGAATGTTTTTAGGAAAAACATTGCCGAAACTAATAGAAAAATATAAGGAAGAGCTTGTGGGAAACTCTGTGTTTAAGGAATTTGGAACTAATTTCCCATTATTGATTAAGTTTATTGATGCTGATACAGATTTATCTGTACAATTGCACCCAAATGATGTATTGGCTAAAAAACGACATAATTCATTTGGAAAAACTGAAATGTGGTACGTTATTGAAGGGGATCCTGATTCAAGGCTAATATTGGGGTTTAAAAATGGAATAACTTCTTCAGATTATAGAAAACATTTAAAAGATAAAAAATTACCTAGTATATTGAATGAAGTATCAGTAACTGCAGGGGATGCTTTTTTTATTCAAACAGGTACTGTTCATGCAATAGGAGCAGGAATATTATTAGCTGAAATTCAACAAACTTCAGACATAACGTATCGTGTATATGATTGGGATAGGGTTGATGAAGAAGGAAAATCAAGAAGATTGCATAAAAGAGAAGCCTTGGATGCCATAAATTTTGGGTTTAAAGGAGAAAAGATAGTTTTTGATACCATCGAAAATCAATCTAATCAGATGGTGTCCTGTAATTATTTTACCACAAATTATTTACACTTAAATGCGGATAAAGAAATAAATAATAAAGATAAGGATTCATTTGTAGTATATATGTGTATAGAAGGAGAGGCGATATTTTCAGGATATGAATTTGAGGAGCATATAAAATTGGGAGAAACGGTTCTTGTTCCAGCTGCATTAAAGGAATTTGATATAAAAACAAAAAATGTAAAACTTTTAGAGGTTTTTATATAACACTATAGTGTTTATGTTTACTTTTGCACCAGCTAAAAAAAAATAATTATGGCAAGTATTAAGAATTTAAAAAAAGATGTAAATTTTGTTTTTGGTGATATTATTGAAACAGTTTACGTTTGGCAATTAACAAATCCAGAAAAAGAGCTTTCAGCATCAGAGGCAATTATTGATGAAGCAATTGTTGCTTTTGACGAATCTATGGTTGAAATTAATGCGAAAAACATTGATAATAAGAAAGTTCACTTTACAGCTTTGAAAAAGTCTATTGAAGCTAGAGGAATGGCTTTAATAGATAAGATAAATAAATTGTAAAAAAAGTTGAAAAGTGTTTGCGAATATGAAAATCAAAGTTATATTTGCACTCGCAATGCCGATGTAGCTCAGCTGGCTAGAGCAGCTGATTTGTAATCAGCAGGTCGGGGGTTCGAGTCCCTTCATCGGCTCAAAACACCAATCATTTGATTGGTGTTTTTTTTTGCTTATAATTGAAAAATCATTGCTTCTTTTGATATATGATTTTTATGGCTTAAATTTGTGAAAATATATAAATTATATCATGGCAAATTTAACCCCTAAAGAATGGCATGCGCAATTATTAAATGATGATAACGCAATAATTGTAGATGTAAGAACAATAGATGAAGTTGCTGAAGGAATAATTCCTAATGCAATAAACATTGATGTTAAAGAACCTCAGTTGTTTTTAGATGAAATAAACAAATTAGATAAATCAAAAAATTTTTATGTATACTGTCAGTCAGGAGCGAGAAGTGCTCAGGCTTGCGCAGTATTAAACTTGATGTGTGAGATACCTAATGCATATAGTTTAGAAGGAGGGTTTTCATCATGGGAAGAATCTGTATTGGTTAGCTAATGTATGGGGTATTATTAATTTGGAGTATAAAATATGAAGTCTATTAAAACTGTGTTATAGTTTTTAACTGCATGTGATGATGTTTAGTTAGAAACATTAGTGAAATAAAATTAAAAGAAACAATAGTAAAGAAAACCAAAAAGGTAGTAATTTAAAATTACTACCTTTTTGGTTTTCTTTATATTAATACAGTATGAGGTTCACTAGATGTTATTATTGTTCATATCTATATGTTAATGATAATGTTTGAGCTCCTTGTATTTCTGTTCCAGAAGCATCTGTTTGAAATATACGGAATTTATAATCCATTGGATAATTAATCCCATCTCCTGTGTTTCCATTTTGAAAATGATCCGCTGTAGATAATTGTGTTTCTCCTGGGTTTATTGATATTGCTCCTTGAGATGGGTAGGTAGTTCCTTCAAAAACTTCTAATGTGCAAATACTCCAACAAAACTGGAAATTTGTACCATCATTATTTATTAGCTCCTCACAGGTAATTCTAAAATAGGATACTGTGTCTGTTAAATTTTTTATATCAAAGCCTAATTTAGAATCTTCTCCAACTACTGTATAGGTGAAAATTTGTCCTTCTGTAATCTCTGGATGTCCTTCATCATGAGTGGTGACTTTAAAGTCTGGCGTCTCTACTGGATCTACTGGATCTATCGGGTCTACTGTTTCTACTGGAGGTACAGGGTTTACTATTGTATCGTCATCTTTACAAGAAACTAACCCTATGAATAGTAGAAGTGTTACAGTTTTAAATATTGTTTTAATTTTCATAATTTACTGTGTTTATTAATATTTATAAATTTATAAAGTCAACATTGATATATTTATATCATAAAGTTGATTAAGGCTGAGTAAAGAAATTAAAGCTCTTTACTCAGCAGTATTTAGAAGAGTTGGTTATTTAATTATAATTTTTCTTACATCTTTTTTTCCTTTGCTCTCTAAAGCAATCATGTAAACACCACTATTTAATGATGATAAATCTATAGATTCCCCATTAATTACTTCTTCTTTAGTAAATACTAATTTACCTGTTAAATCAATTACTTCAACTGAGACTACTCGATCTCCTGTAGAAAAGTTTATTTTCCCATCTAGTGATGGGTTAGGGAAAATACTCACATCGCTAAAAACATGATCTTCTACTCCCAAAGCTGCTTCTATAGACATAGTTGATTGCATCATTTCTTTATCGCTATTATCTTGTATAAAGATGGCTACTGATAAATCTGATATTTCCTCAATATTAGTACTTGTCATGTCTATGGATAAATTAGTTGTTATTGGAGTGTTTGCAGTACAGTTTAATATTGTGCCATTTGAATCTGGTACCATTTTCATCATTACATTATGGAATTCTGATTCTCCATTTGTTTGGGCGTTTTGACTTGTGTGGTTTTCAATAACAGCAACATTAATGTTGTAAGTGCCAGAGATGTATGGCGTAGTTGTTATTTGTATATCAACAACTTTAGTGATAGGATCAACTTGATGTGTTGCTGTAATTGTGAAAAATGATGGGTTTGCTCTTGCAGTAGCTAAATCAGTAGCTAATGTAGCGCCATTAGGATTATTTCCTCCATCTTCTAAGTACAACCATGGAATTCCCCATGAACCTCCATAGTAATCTTTTCGGTCTCTCCCTTCTTGAGTGTAGTAAGGATCTTGGCTAGGCCAAAACATCTGATACTTAACCAAGGTCATGTCATCTTTATTAGCATTATAAAAATTATTCATATAACCGTAGTTAAAACTGTAGCATGGCCCACAAGATGCGCTTGTAAACAGTTCATACATTGGGCGTCTTTGTACAGTGTTTGTCGCTACTTTGACTTCATGAGTATCTTCTGCTTTAGTACCTGGTAACCCGTTTATATCAGAGACCCACGTTTTTAACATATAGGATCCTGGTGTTGCATTCCATAGTTCTGAGTGGCTGTATTTAAAAATTTCATTTTGATCAATATCTAAACCTGTTAGGGTTTTAGAATGAACAGTTCCATTGTCAATTTGCCAATTAATTGTTAGTGCAGTTACTTTTGCTGCAGATTCATTGGTAAATTCACCTTTTAGTGATACCTCGCCTTGTTTTACAACTTTGTTATAGGGGATTTTGCTTCCGCGTGTAAACATTTGCGCATTCATAGTAAAGCATGCTGCAATTCCTATTGCTAGGGTAATTTTTTTAAACATAATCAAAGGGTATTTAAGTTAATATTTAATAATTATTTAAACAATAATATGTGTGTCTTTTGTGTATTATTGTTGCTCAAATATATATTACTATCAGTTAAATAGGTGTATTAATGATAATATCGTATTGTTTAATGTTAATTGAATATTTATACTGTAATAAAAAACGACTTTATTTGAATAAATAATAAGTAGTACTTAAATCCTATGGTTTTTGTATGGTAATATTAGTAAATAGATATGTTTTTTTGTTTTTTTATGTGTTAAATTGAATTATTTTGGTAATACAAAGGTTAATTTAAAATACAAGTATTAAAAAAGGTATAAAACCACTTCGTTATTTAATAGCATATAATAAGGAAAAGAATAAGGGTTTATTTTAGTATGAATTTTCAATTGATGTTAAAGACTAAAAGTGTTGATTATAAACTTAAATAAGATGAAGTAAATATTGATGGCCTTCAGCTTAATGAGATTTTCGTATATTATGAAGAAAATATAAATTTAGCGAAGTACATTGGTTTTAATAATAAAATAAAGTTGTAACTACGATAGTTTACAAGTGGCTTAGGAGTATATACGGTTTTAAATAATTTGTCAAAACACATCAATATACTAATTAGGAAGCAATTGATTGCAGTGTATAAAGCTATAAGAAATCAATGAACAATTTTAAAATAAATAAAACAATACTTTGTGTTTATATATTTAGTGGTGCAGCAGTAGTGCTGATTGTTAAATATAATAGCGAGATTATTCAATAACCTCGCTATTAATTACCCGTAATTAATTAAGTGAATCCATAATACTAACGCTCACTCACTAGTATCTTCCTTAAAAGGCGATTTTGTTACCCATTAAATATATATTATTTCAATGTTGAATTATAGTTATTTACAAACGTTTAATATTGACTAGACAATTGAAGTGCCTAATAAAAGCAGTGCTTCTAAAATTTTGCAACATATTTTACTAACTTGTGCATATAATAGAGATGTCCAGAATATTCCGGATATATACTTGTGTTTCTAATAAACATAAAATGAAAAAATATAGAGATAAAGGAGCTATTGGGGCTTTGTTGGATGAATATGAAAAGGCTATAAAAGAACTCAAAGTGATCTTCAATGGTATATCAGATAATGATTTAATTGAAATAGTAGATTTCAAAGCTGAAGATGACGATTGTAGATCAATTCAAACAGTTCTTACTCATGTTATTCAAGCAGGGTATACTTATGTAATTGAGATCAGAAAGTGGTTAGGTGAAGAAGCACAATATATTAATAAAGAGTTTTTTTATTCAATCAAGGAATATAATTTAGCACTTGATAAAATGTTTGCGTATAATGAAAAATTGTTTGAAGACCATCCTTCAGTAAAGTTAGAGGAAAATGAAATAAGTAAACAAATGTTCGTAAAATGGGGGCAATACTATGATGTAGAGCAGTTATTAGAGCATGCAATTGTACATATACTACGTCACAGGAGGCAAATTGAAAGATTCAAGATTAAGTTAAAAAATAGAAAATCCAGTTGAGAATACTGTATATGAAATTATAGTACTTTAAAGAGTACTGCGCTTATATGCTTAACGAATATTAAAATAAAACTACTCTTAAATACTCACGTTGAGTATAACATCTGGGTAAAACCTAAAACATATGAGAAACCTAATATTCCTGATCATAATCTTGACTTTAGCAACTAAATTGAAGGCACAGAATTATGATTTCCCCCCCC
>Ga0105354_1001042_pt1 | contig 17088 bp, 13 predicted proteins | sample GOMGulsemesocosm_FD_83658 | JGI IMG/M metagenome (GOLD analysis project Ga0105354, IMG submission 83658) | Methane-oxidizing microbial communities from mesocosms in the Gulf of Mexico - GOM9B Gulf of Mexico | ecosystem: Environmental > Aquatic > Marine > Cold seeps | place: USA: Gulf of America...
ACTCAAAATAAAGCCCAACTTCTCTAATTACAGGCTTATTTCTATATTGAAGTGCTGCAACTTGAATAGATGTAATTAAATTCTCTTTTGCATCTGTTCTTAAATCTCCAATGGGCAATTGCGATCCTGTAAAAATTACAGGCTTATCTAAATTCTCAAGCATAAAGCTTAAAGCCGAAGCTGTGTAACTCATAGTATCGCTACCATGAAGAATAACAAAACCATCGAAACCCAAGTAATTTGACTCTATTACCTCAGCAATTTCAACCCAAGATTCGGGATTCATATTGCTTGAATCTATGGGTTCTTCAAACGAAACCGTTTCTATATCACAATCTAACAGTTTTAATTCTGGAATTCTAAGTAATAAATTAGCAAAATCAAAAGCACGTAATGCACCAGTTTCTGGATCTTTTATCATACCAATGGTTCCACCTGTATAAATTAAAAGTATTCTTGGATTGGTCATAATAATAGTTTTAAACTGAATTTTTGTTGGTGTTTTTTAGCTGAAGTATTTGTGTTTTACTCTTAAATCCCAAAAACAGTTTTAGAATTTTTGGTTGTAATCTCTGCTATTTGTTCTTCCGAAACTTGGTAAATATCCGACAACTTTTCTACAACTTTAAGAATATATGCACTTTCGTTTCGTTTTCCTCTAAAAGGTTTTGGTGCTAAATATGGTGCATCGGTTTCTAAAACAATATGTTTTAAGTCTATACTATTTAAGAACTGGTCAATTTTTCCGTTTTTAAAGGTTGCAACGCCACCAATTCCTAATTTCATGTTATAAGAAATGGCTTGATGTGCTTGTTCTAATGTTCCTGTAAAACAATGAAAAATCCCGAATAAGTCGTCTGCTTTTTCAGATTCTAACACTTCAAAAACTTCATCGAAAGCATCACGACAATGAATAACTATAGGTAATTTATACTGTTTTGCTAATTGTATTTGAGTTCTAAACGCTTCCTGCTGAATTCCCAACGTAGTTTTATCCCAATATAAATCTATCCCAATTTCACCTACTGCATAATAGTTATGTGACGCTAGTTGTTCTTTTACGTGTGCCAACTCTTCTAAATAATTTTCTTTAACGTGTGTTGGATGTAAACCCATCATTAAAAACACATTATCAGGATATTTTTGCTCTAAATCCAACATGCTTTCTGTGTAACTTGAATCTATTGCTGGAACAAACAATCTTGTTACGCCAGAATCTAAGGTACGTTGCATCATTTCTGTTCTGTCCTCGTCAAAAGCTTCACTATATAAATGTGTATGTGTATCTGTAATTATCATAGGGTAAAAATAAAAAAAGATTATGGTTTAGGAGATTGAATTATAATAAATAGAACGTGTATTTTTGTTTTTGCTTTTTTAAACTGAAAAACATGACTACTTCTTTAAAGGAATTTTTACTTTCTAACGATTATACAAGAGTGAAATTAAAACTGACTAAAACCAATCATTTAGAGGTGAAAGCAACGATTAACAAAGTAAAAGGTTTATTTATTTTAGATACTGGCGCTTCTAATTCTTGTGTGGGATTTGAAGATATTGAGACTTTTAAATTATTAGCTAAAGATTCTAAAGTTAAAGCTGCAGGTGCTGGAGCAACAGATATGATAACACAAAGTTCTAGTAAAAACCATATTAAAATTGGAAAATGGCAACACAACAAGCTTAATTTAGTGTTGTTTGACTTAGGCCATGTAAATTCCGCATTAATAAACCATAACGCCAAACCTGTAAACGGCATTATTGGCGCAGATGTTTTAAAAAAAGGGAAAGCCATTATAGATTACAACGAAAAATATTTATATTTAAAATTGAAAAAATAGCACAATGATAGATCCTTACGACGATACGTATTTCATGAAAAAAGCCCTACAAGAAGCTCAAGACGCTTACGATAAAGGCGAAATTCCTGTTGGTGCTATTATTGTGGCTAATAATCAAATTATTGCTCGCGCACACAATTTAACCGAACAACTTACAGACGTTACTGCTCATGCCGAAATGCAAGCGATAACCTCAGCTTCATCTTATATTGGTGGGAAATATTTACACAATTGCACGCTTTACGTAACGTTAGAACCTTGCCAAATGTGCGCTGGCGCTTTGTATTGGAGTCAGATTTCTAAAATTGTGTTTGGGGCTACAGATTTTGAGCGTGGTTGTGGTGCTTTAGGCACTAAACTACATCCTAAAACAGAATTAGTTGGTGGGGTTTTAGAAGATGAAGCTGCTAGTTTAATGAAACGCTTTTTTATTGAAAAACGAAATTTGAATTAATCTGTCTTTTGCGTTAGCGATTGAAATGGCATCCTTTTTTTGGTGGCATATATTCCAAAAAAAGATATAATGTAAAGCGCGACCTTTAGGTAACGCCGTAATTACTAATTATCCTCCTGAGATTTACGCATAACTTCCATATTCTCGTTAGTCAACATATAATCTTTTGGGTCTTTTCCTTTCCAATTGTGGTAAATAAATAGCGGAATCCAAACTAAAAATAGTCCACAAGTTCCAAACCCTATTAATTTCTCTGTGTAGTTTACATCTAAAACAAATCCTAAAATTATGCTTGTTATTGATGCTATAAAGGCAAGCCAAATAATGTATTTCATGGTTAGTTTTTTGTAAAATTAATTAATTGTCTGCGGTAAGCGGTTAATAATTTAGATTTTGAGACAAATCCTAAATAGGCATTGTCTTTTATTACTGGTAAATTCCATGCGCTTGAGTTTTGGAATTTATCCATAACCACTTTCATGTTATCCTTGTCAAAATTAATAATTTCTGGTGGATTATGCATTAATTCGGCTACGGTTGTGGTATTATATAATGTTTGGTCAAACATAATACTTCTAACATCATCTAACATTATAATTCCTACCAACGCATTGTCTTTGTTGGTTACCGGAAATATATTTCTAGCGGATTTTGAAACTCCTTGATGTAACATTTCGCCTAAAGTCATTTCTGGATTTAGGGTTACAAAATTGGTTTCTATTATATTTTCTAAGTTCATTAAGGTTAATACACTTTGGTCTTTATCGTGCGTTAATAATTGTCCTTTTTGAGCTAATTCTTTGGTGTAAATGGTGAAATCTATAGCGTTCTTTTTTATAATAAAAGACATGCTAACGGCTATCATTAAAGGAATAAACAACTCGTAACCACCAGAAATTTCAGCAATTAAAAACATAGCAGTTAATGGCGCATGTAAAACTCCTGCAATTAAACCTGCCATTCCAATTAATGTGAAATTAGTTTCGGAAACATTAAATCCTAACTGATTAATAATTTTAGCAACTACATTACCTAAGGTACTTCCCATAACCATAGTTGGAATAAAGATTCCTCCTACTCCACCAGCCGCAAATGTTGTGGTCATGGCTATGGCTTTAAATACGGTTATTCCTATTAAAAGTGCGATTACAACCCAAATTTGATCTATATAAGCATCAAAAGGTGTGGTTCCTAATGCTTTTAAATGATTTCCTGCTAACAGATTATTTATAAACCCAAAACCTTCTCCATATAAAGGCGGAATAAAATACAACATTACACCTATAGCTAATCCACCAACTAATAATTTTTGAAATGCAGTTTTAAATACTTCAAATTGTTTTAAAATGAAGAAATACATTTTGGTGAAATATATAGAAGCGACTCCAGTTCCTATTCCTAAAACAACATAAAATAGTGTATCGTTAATTTGAAATTTATCGGTTGCTTTAAAATTGAATAATAAATCGTCTCCTAAAAAGAAATACGATGTTAATACCGATGAAACCGATGCTATTAATAATGGTAATAAAGATGCAAAGGTTAAGTCTAAACTAAACACTTCTATTGCGAAAATAATAGCCGCTATAGGCGATTTAAATATAGATGAAATTGCGCCTGCTGCTGCGCAACCTATTAATAAGGTTCTTGTTTTCTGATTAACATGAAATAACCGACCTAAATTTGAACTTATTGCAGAACCTGATGCTATTGCTGGACCAAGTAACCCTACAGAACCTCCAAAACCAACCGTTAATGGTGCAGCAATTAATGGAATATAAATTTTAGAACGTTCTATAATTCCGCTACGTCTAGATAGTTTGTGTAAAATTGAAGGAATGGCATGAGATATAGGCTTTTTAGTAACATATTTAACCAACCAATACACCAACAACAACCCTATAGTTGGCAAAATAAAATACCATTGGTTAGACGTTAAGTTTCGTAATTGCTGAAGCAAAAACTCTATATAAAACGTAATATTTCTTAATGTTACTGCTGCTAATCCTGCCAATAACCCAACTAAACCGCTTAAAATAAACGTAAAATTTTTCTCGGAAATATGTCTATATCTCCAAATTAGAAAACGCTTTAAATGTGTTGGCTTAGGCATTTTAATTTATGTGCAAAAAAATCCCGCTTTCGCAGGATTTTAATTTTATACATTTAAGAATAAGTTGCATTAAACTTACGCTTTAGGTAAATTTAACTGTAAACTTAATTCTTTTAATTGTGCGTTATCTAATTTTGCTGGTGCATCAATCATAACATCACGACCTGAATTATTTTTAGGGAAAGCAATAAAATCTCTAATAGTTTCTTGTCCTCCTAAAATAGATACTAAACGGTCTAAACCAAATGCTAAACCTCCATGTGGTGGCGCGCCATACTCGAAAGCATCCATTAAGAATCCAAATTGTGCTTTAGCTTCTTCTTCAGAAAAACCTAAATGTCTTAACATGATAGCTTGTGTTTCTTTATCGTGAATACGAATAGATCCTCCACCAATTTCATTTCCATTTAATACTAAATCGTAAGCATTTGCTTTTACTTCACCAGGCTTAGAATCTAATAATTCTATCTGACCTGGTTTTGGCGATGTAAACGGATGATGCATAGCATGATAATGGCCAGTTTCTTCGTCTAATTCTAATAATGGGAAATCTATTACCCATAATGGTGCAAATACTTTTGGATCTCTTAAACCCATACGTTCTGCTAATTCCATACGTAAAGCACTTAATTGTGCACGCACTTTATTAGTATCTCCTGAAAGCACTGCTACTAAGTCGCCTGGTTTAGCACCTGTAACTTCTGCCCATTTAGCTAAATCGTCTTGGTCGTAGAATTTATCTACAGAAGATTTGAATGTTCCATCGTCGTTACAACGAGAATACACCATTCCTAAAGCGCCAACTTGTGGACGCTTTACCCAATCGATTAACTTATCTATTTCTTTTCTGGTGTAACTGTTTCCTCCTGGAATTGCAATACCAACAACTAATTCTGCATCGTTAAATACCTTAAAGTCTTTATGTTGTGCTACTTCGTTTAATTCGCCAAATTCCATTCCAAAACGAATATCTGGTTTATCGTTTCCGTATAAACGCATAGCATCGTCATAAAGCATTCTTGGGAATTTCTCTACCTCTATACCATTCACTTCTTTTAATAAGTGACGTGTTAAGTTTTCGAATACATTTAAAATATCTTCTTGCTCTACAAACGCCATTTCACAGTCAATTTGTGTGAATTCTGGTTGTCTGTCGGCACGTAAATCTTCATCTCTAAAACACTTTACAATCTGGAAATATTTATCCATTCCACCAACCATAAGCAATTGCTTAAATGTCTGTGGACTTTGTGGAAGTGCGTAAAATTCACCTTCGTTCATTCTACTTGGCACTACAAAATCACGTGCGCCTTCTGGTGTAGATTTAATTAAATAAGGTGTTTCTACTTCTATAAAATCTTGGTTAGATAAAAAGTTTCTTACTTCTTGAGTTACTTTAGATCTAAAGATTAAATTGTTTTTTACAGGATTACGACGGATATCTAAATAACGATATTTCATACGTAATTCTTCTCCACCATCGGTTTTATCTTCAATAGTAAATGGTGGTAATTTAGCTGAATTTAAAATGGTTAATTCAGTTACTAAAACCTCAACTTCACCTGTAGGAATATTTTTGTTTTTAGACTCACGCTCTATAACAGTTCCTTTTACCTGAATTACAAACTCGCGACCTAAATTTTGAGCTTGCTCCATCATGTCTTTAGGTGTGCGCTCTTCATCAAAGATTAATTGAGTGATTCCGTAACGATCGCGAAGATCGACCCAAATCATGAATCCTTTATCTCTTGATTTCTGAACCCAACCTGAAAGGGTTACTTCTGTATTTATATGTGATGCTCTTAATTCACCACAACTGTGACTTCTGTACATATTGGTAATTTTGAATTGCAAATTTAATATTTATATTTTGACTGCCATTTATATTGTGGTTTTATTCTTTAATGGTTTCTTTTTTTAGTTGAAGGCTTTTTTGAACTTTTACTGTATTAATTTAGATTATAATAGATGTAGATTCTGCTTTTCAACAGAATGACAAGTGAAATAAAAATACAGAATTAATCGAAAAAAAAAAAAATGCTCTCTGTTTTGTCATTCTGCGCTTCGACGCAGAATCTCTACAGGTTATTTTTATCTAAAACCTTACTAATTAAAAAAAATCAATTCTACAGAATATCCTTATTACCGCATTAGCGATAGTAGCATTATTGGAGCTCTTTTTAAATTATCAAAAACCTTTCGACTGCGCTCAAGGTGACAATTAAAAAAAGTGACTGCGGATAAGGCGACCTGAAACGATAGTGAAAGGTAATGCCCTAATTATGCTTTTAAAGCTTAAAGAATTGACATAAAAAACAAAACCCTTCAACTTTGATATTGAAGGGTTTTTCTAATATAAGTATTTAGTCTAATAATTAATCTACCATTAAAGTATCTTCTGGATTATTAAAATCTAATCCGTCTTCTACTTTAATTGCTTTTCGTCTTAACCACATTTTTAGCCTTACCGATAAATAGAATAAAGCCGGAACAACAATTAATGTTAAGAATGTTGCGACAAACAACCCATAAATTACGGTCCACGCTAATGGTCCCCAAAAAATCACGTTATCTCCACCCATATAGATTTTTGGATCGAACTCACTAAATAATGAGAAGAAATCAATATTTAATCCAATTGCTAATGGAATTAATCCCAATATTGTAGTGATTGCCGTTAGTAAAACTGGACGTAAACGTGCTTTTCCTGATTGGATAATTTGCGCTAATAAGTCTTCTTTACTTAAATATTTGTTTTCATCTAAACCTAAAGCTTCTTTTTTTCTATCTATTAATAATTGTGCATAATCCAAAAGTACCACACCATTATTTACGACAATTCCGGCGAGAGAAATAATTCCCATCATGGTCATCATAATTACAAATGGCGCTCCTGAAATTACAATTCCTCCAAATACACCTATTAAACTTAGGAATATGGCTATCATAATAATAGTAGGCTTTGAAATAGAATTGAATTGGAAAATAAGAATTAAAAAAATTAATCCTAAACCTGTGAAAAATGCACCCATTAAAAATGCCATTTGCTTGTTTTGCTCTTCAATTTGACCTGTATAATCAAATTTCACACCTTTTGGCAAATCACCAAACTGTAACATTTCTTCTTGAACTTGAGCCACTGCTGCAGCTGCATCTGTATAACCTGGCGCTAAAGCGGAATATACGGTTACTACACGTTTTCCTTCTTTATGCTTAATTGCACTGAATCCAGAATTATTATTTTGCGATGCTACAGATGATACCGGAATTTCTTTTACCTGACCCGATGCCATATCTCTAAACGTTATTTTCTGATTAAAAATAGCACTCTTATTATATCTGTTTTCTTCATTGAAACGGACATAAATATCGAAGTCATCACCGTTTTCTTTATAGATCCCCGCTTTTGAGCCAAAAATAGAATTACGTAATTGCTGGCCAACTTGACCTGTACTTACACCTAATTCTCCAGCTTTTTGCCTATCGACAACCACTTGCATGGCTGGTTTATCTTTATTAACATCAATCTTTAATTCGTCTATAGCAGCAATGTTTTTGCTGTTAATAAACTCACGCATTTTTTCGGCAAGATTAATTAGCTCGTTATAATCCTCACCTTCAATTTCAATATTAATTGGCGCACCTGCTGGCGGTCCATTTGCATCTTTCTCTACCGAAATTAAAACACCAGGATAAATTCCAACTAAGGCTTCTTGAACTTTTTGTCTTAAGACTTCAGAATCTTTTCCGTTTCTATATTTGTAATCACGCATAGAAGCGGTGATTTTTCCTTTATGAGGCATTTCTGCAGCAGAACCACCATCGGTTTGAGGATTTCCTGCACCTTCACCAACTTGAGAAACGGCACTTTCCACTAAGAAATTTTCGCCACCTTTAATGTATTCATCACTATTAATAACCTTATAAACTTTAGCTTCAATTTCTTTAGTGATTTTATTGGTTTTCTCAATATCGGTTCCTTGAGGATACTCGATATAAACAATAATCTGATTTGGTTTATTGTCTGGGAAAAATTCAATTTTTGTTCTTTGTGATGCTACTGATCCACCAAAACTCATAAATGCTGCAATTAACAACACAAACGTCACACCAATAATAATTTGAGGCTTATAACCTTTAAACGCTCCTTTTAAAACACGCTCATAGAAATTTTCTAATCTCACTAAGGTTTTAGTTTGAAAATGGTTTGCCAATTTACGGATAACCAACCTGTAAACCCATAACATGATTGCTGAAAATACCATTACAGTTCCTAAACCTCTATATGCGCCTCCAAATAATAAAATTAAAACACCAATTCCACCAACTATAGCTGAAATCATAACCAGTTTTTTAAAAGGCATATCTTTATCCTCAACGGTCATGAATTGAGATACTAAAACTGAGTTAAAAAATATAGCCACAAACAAAGAAGAACCTAATACTACAGATAGTGTTATTGGAAAATAGACCATAAATTCTCCCATAACACCAGGCCACATTCCTAAAGGAATAAATGCCGCTACGGTTGTTGCAGTAGAAATAATAATAGGATAGGCAATTTCTCCAATTCCTTTTTTGGCTGCATCTACTCTATTTAAGCCTTCTTCTTCCATTAAACGGTAAACGTTTTCAACAACTACAATTCCGTTATCTACTAACATTCCAAGCCCCATAATTAATCCAAAAAGAATCATGGTATTCATGGTGTAGCCCAAATATTCTAAAATCATTAACGACATGAACATGGACATTGGAATAGCAAAACCTACAAATAATGCGTTTTTAAATCCTAAAAAGAACATTAAAACAGTTACAACTAATATAATCCCGAAGATGATATTATTTACTAAATCGTCTACTTGACCAATAGTTTTTGAAGATTGATCGTTGGCAACTGTAACTTTTAAGTTACTTGGAAATATATTTTCTTTAGCATTTTTTACAATCTCTTGAACTTGTTCTGCTGCCGCAACCATGTTTTTTCCTGCACGCTTTTTAACGTCTAACATTACTACGGTTTCTCCAAATTCTCTGGCAAACGTCGTTTTGTCTTTTTCAGAAAAGGTCACTTCTGCGACATCTTTTAAATAGATTGAATTTCCGTTTTCCGACTTTACTACAAAGTTATTTAAGTCTCTTGGCGTGTCTATTTCTCCAATAATTCTAATAGTTCGTCGTTGCCCGCTTGATATAAAATTACCGGCAGACATGGTCATATTTCCACGGTTAATAGCATTTATTATATCATCGAAACTCACTTGCGAAGCCATCATTTTATAGATATCTACTGCTACCTCAACTTCTTTTTCTTGAGCACCACGGATATCTACTTTTTTGATTTCGTCTAAATCTTCAATTTCATCTTCAAGATATTCTCCAAACTCTTTTAATTTTTCAACGGGATAATCTCCTGAAATATTAATATTAAGAATAGGCATTTCTTCAGACATACTCAATTCAAACACATTTGGCTCTACTTTTGCGCCATTAAATGTTGGCCAATCTTCACTGGATGTTTCGCTGTCAATTTCGTCTTTAACCTTTTGTTTGGCTTGCTCTACAGTTAAACTTTCGTCAAATTCCACCACAACCATAGAATAATCTTCTTGAGATGTAGATGTTATTTTAACCTTACCCGTAACCGTTTTCAGCTTGTCTTCAAGTGGCTTGGTAATTAGTTTTTCTATGTCTTCCGCAGTATTTCCAGGAAATAAAGAACTGATGTAAATTTTAGTTTCTTTAATCTCAGGAAAACTTTCTCTTGGCATACTAAAATAGGCAGAACCACCTAAAATTAGTATTAAAGAAATCATCATATATATAGTCGTCTTGTTGCGAATTGCCCAAGACGATAGGAAGAAATCTTTATCGATATTTTTGTTTTTTTCAGTCATTAGTCTGTTGTCTTTACAATGAAAAGCTTACTCAATTATCTTAACTTCTTGATCATCTTTAACACTTCTTGCGCCTTCCATGATAATCTCGTCGTTATCACTCAATCCTGTTAATACTTCAATAACATCGCCTTGTGTTTCTCCTGTTGTGATTATAATTTGTTTCGCTGTTGCTTTACCGTTTGCTTTATCTTTTAGGATATAGATGTATTGTTCTCCTGAAGCGTTTTCAGAAATAATACTTTGCGGAATTAATAACGCTGAACTATTAGAATAGTCGTTAATTTTAAGCTTTGCTGTTAAGTTTGGTTTTACCTGACTCTTTGTTTTTGGCAAGCCAATTTCAACTTTAAATGTTCTATTTGCAGGATTTATAAAACTTCCTGTTTGTCTCACTTTAGTTTCTACTTTTTCGTTTAAAACCGGAAAATCTACTTCTACTTTAGAATCTTTAGTCACTTGAGCTAAATAACGTTCTGGAACATCTACTTCAATATACATATCGCTTAAATTTACAATACGCATAATTGGTGTTTGTCCTGCGCCAACGACGTTTCCTTGTTCCGTAATCACATCGTCTATCACTCCAGAAAACGGTGCAGTAATACGTGTTTTAGATAGTTGTTTATTAATCTGATTTAAGACTTGTTGTTGCGACTCGTAATTAGATTTTGTCTGTAAAAACTGAATTTCACTTCCAATTTTCTGATCCCATAAACGTTTCTGACGCTGGTATGTTGTTTTGGCTAAATCCGTTTGAATTTGTAATTGCGCACGTTGTTGTGCCAAACCGCCATCATCTACAGTTGCTAACAATTGTCCTTTAGATACTTTCTGACCTTCTGTAACTAAAACTTTCGTTAATATCCCTGGCATTTCAGAAGTCAACACTAAATTCTGCTTAGTTGTTACGTTTCCTTGTAATTCTAAAAAGTGATTAAACGCTTCCTTTTTTGCTACAAACGTTGTTATTAAAGGCACATTCTTATCAGGATTTAACTCGGCTAACTTAGCATCAATCTGCTTTAATTGATTAGTTAACTCTTGTTGTTGCGACACTAAATCTGCTCTTTTTTCATGAATGGTTTCAGATTTACCTGATTCTAAAATACTTTCTAAAGTGGCAGCATTTTCCTTATTCCCACAAGAAAACATTAGTATACTTAAAAAAGTTATGGATAATATATTTTTCATAATCTAACTTATTAAAATGTTGTTGATTGGTTGGTAATGGTATCTAATTTTGCTTTAGCATTTAAGACATTTAGCATGGCTTGTAAATACTCTTGCTGAATACTATATAATTGAACTTGTGCTTGTCTTAAATCGAAACTTGTAGAAACACCTTCAAAAAACTTAGTTTGATTTTTAGTTTCTATACGTTTTGCTAATTCTAAATTTTCTTTTTTATTGTTAACGTCTTCTATAGCAAATTCAAAATCCGATTTAGCCGATGCTAATTGTAATTTAATACGTTGCTCGGTTTCTGTTAAGTCTAATTTTGCTTTTTCAAGATTTATTTTAGCACGCTGTGTTCTTGCGCCATGTTGTCCTGAACTAAAAATTGGAATACTAAGACTTGCTCCAAAAGAAGCTGTTCCAATCCATTTTTTATCGGAATTAGTAAAATCAAATGTTTCACGATTTGCTAAATATCCACCGGTTACAAATGCACCAAGTGTTGGCAGATTTCTGCTCTGCTCTAACTTCACTAAAAGCTCCTTAGATACTTTATCGTTTTCTGCTATTTTAAAATCTATGGTGTTTTTTATATCGCTTACATCTGGAATTTCTGTAAACACATTTTTTTCGGTTAGAGTTGTAAGGTTATCGGTTAGCATAATTTTTTCATCTATGTCTAAGCCTAAGTTTAGATTTAACATTTGGTAAGCAATCTTTTGCAAACGCTTTGTTTTGTTCAAATTATTCTTAACACCAGATAATGTAATTTTTAATTGCTCTACGCTTTCTTCTTCTTCAAAACCGTTCTCGTAAATTTTAGTAATGTCGAATAAATTCTTTTCTAAGACAGCAATATTACTATTCAATATGTTTACGCTTTCTTCAGCTAACAGCACATTTCCGTAGGCATTAATAACTGCTTCTCTAACTTGTAAATCGGTTTTAGTTTTGGCGTTTTTACTGATTTCCAAAAACACTTTAGCAGATTGTAATCCTACAATATAAGAGCCATCAAAAATTAATTGATTTAAGGTTACAGATGAGTTAACTTGGTGTTGCGCACCAAATTCCGGAATACCATCGCCATTAAAATCTACTGGATCAAATTGTTGTTTTACGTTATTAATATAATCTACTTTACCATTAATTTGAGGAAATCCACCACGAATAGTTTCACGTTTCTGTTGTATTGCAGCATCTACATCATAGCCAGCATTAATTGCGGTTCGATTGGATTGTAATGCGTAATCTATAGCTTCCTGCAAGCTTAAAGATTCTGGCACATTAACTTGTCCAAACATGGAAAAACTAATAACCATAGCGCATAAAATGAGATATTTATTCATTATGTTGAGATTGATTTTTTATAAATTTATTTAATATTTTCATTCCTTTTTCTGTTACAATTGCACGTAAATGGTATTCTAAATAGTCTTCCATTAAATCGTTCATTTTAAATAAAGATGAAGGAAAAATAGTTTCATCTTTAATTCCCGTCATTCCATTAAAGTACATACGTGAAATAAATTCTACATTAATTGTCGATCTAAAAACGCCAGTATCTATACCATGATGTAAACTTCGGCTAACAGAATCATGCATTTTCTCGAATTGTTTTTCTCGAAGCATTTCGTGGATTTCGAAATAGTATTTTTTAAGTTGATATTGAGGCGATGTTTTTTCGTTTTTTAAATGCTGCATTACAAACATTTTAATTTCGTATAATTCCTCGATTGGATTAGAAGATTTTTCGAAAATGCAATCAATTCCACCACAAATAACATCAAACAAGTGAAACGTCACCGCTTCAACCAATTTGGTTTTATTCTTAAAAGACACGTAAATGGTTTTCTTAGATATGCCCATTTCTGTAGCTATATCGTCCATTGTCACGCTTTTAAATCCAAGATTTAAAAACAATTCCGTAGATTTTAATATAATTTTTTCTTTCATAATTCAGTGCAAATATACATTGGAAACTTTTAATGTTTTTAAAGTTTCCGTTTATTTTAATCTTTTTTTAACATTATCAACATAGCTGTTCTATAAACTGATTTTGTTATTTTAGCGCAATGCAAAGCACTCCATATTACCAAGAAGCATTTGTAAACTATTTAAATACGTTTACTGAAAAAAGAGAACCTCTTAATTTGTATGATCCTGTAAATTACATTTTACAATTAGGAGGAAAACGACTAAGACCAGTTTTAACTTTAATGTCTGCCGATATTTTTAATGGCAATTACAAACAAGCGCTTCCTGCTGCTTTAAGTATTGAAGTGTTTCATAACTTCTCTTTGGTGCATGATGATATAATGGATGCTGCTCCTTTACGTCGCGGAAAAGAAACAGTACATATTAAATGGGATACGAACACAGGGATTTTATCTGGTGATGCTATGCTAATATTAGCGTATCAATTATTTGAAAAATATCAACCAAAAACTTTTCAAGATTTAGCAAAACTATTTAGCAAAACCGCTCTAGAGGTTTGTGAAGGTCAACAATACGATGTGGACTTTGAAACAAGAAACAACGTTACTATTCCTGAGTATTTAAAAATGATTGAATACAAAACAGCTGTTTTAGTTGGTGCTGCCATGAAAATGGGTGCTATTGTTGCTAACGCTTCAACTGAAGACCAAAATAACATTTATGAATTTGGACGTTTACTTGGAATTGCATTTCAATTACAAGACGATTATTTAGATGCATTTGGCGATCCAAAAACCTTTGGAAAACAAGTAGGCGGAGACATTATAGAAAATAAAAAAACGTATTTATATTTAAAAGCGTTAGAATTTTCTAATAACGAAAACGCTTCGATTCTAAAAGACTTATTTAATACAGAATTAGAAAACAATACTTCTAAAATTGAAACTGTAAAAAAACTATTTATAGAAAGTGGATCTGCTGAAGCAACTAAAGAAGCTATAAAAGAGTTTACCAATAAAGCTTATTCTGTTTTAGAAAATCTTTCAATATCTGAAGATAAAAAAGAACAATTACGCGATTTTGGAAATGCTTTAATGACACGAACCGTTTAAACGTAATTTTACATATGAAATTACCTAAAACCTATGATAGTTTAATTCAAGAAGTAGAACAACTGCAGCTATATAAGAAATTAATTCAGCAACTAAACAAGGATTTTCTTTATGCAAATATTGACTTAGATTTAGAAGAAGAAATCCTGCCCAATTCGCTAAAACTCATATTACACGAAACCGTTTATAGGCTAATTCAGGAAAAGTTTGCCGATTATTTAAACCTACTATACATTATAGACGTTTCCGAAGAAAAAATAAAATCTTTAAATGGCGATGACACTTTATTACTATCCGAAGAAGTGTCTTTCTTAATACTTCAACGTGAATGGCAAAAAGTATGGTTTAAGAATAAGTATAGCAAATAAGTCTTAAAAGTAAACACGTACAAAAGGCACAATAGCATCTGCATATACACTTTTACGCTCGTTGTAAAGCAAATCGTAACGCAATCCTAAAGTTACATTATTAGTTCTATATCCTGCTCCAACAAATAAAGCTGGCGCCCAATAATTATCGCTAGGCAAGCCTTTATTTAAACCTTCATAATTTCTACTTACCCTTAATTGCTCCAACTCTGTAGATATTTGAATTTCATCTATAGGATTAAAAAGTGCTAAAACACTTCCACCATAAATATTGGATTTATAACGGTTTTTAAATCGGTTATAAGTGTAATTTAAAGACGTTCCAACAGCAACCTTTGGATTAAATTGATAAATAGCGCTTGGTGAAACACCTAAAGTAAAAAAATCTGTTCCAGAGCTCAAACCTAATCCACCACCAAATCTAACATGTTCCCAAAAATCGCTTTTGGTTTCAACATCGTCTACTTGCGCATTAGAAAAAACAACACTAAAACACATTGTTAAGGTAAAAATTACTATTTTCATACTTTGAAACTTATAAAAATTCATATTCAATTTTTTTTTGAAAAAATATAGGATAAATATACTAAAATAGATGCTGTTTTTGGTAAATGTTGTATTTTTGATAAAATTTTGTTGAAGCGAACACGCCTATTACATCATAATGGATAAATATTCCTTTTTAAACGCAGCACATACAGCATACTTTGCTGATTTATACGACCAATATCTTAAAAACCCAGATTCTGTTGAACCTAGTTGGAGAGCCTTTTTTCAAGGTTACGACTTTGGTAGTGAAAGTTCTGGAGAAGAAAATGGTAACTCAGAAAGTGTAAACACTCAAGTTTCTGAACATGTTCAGAAAGAATTTCAGGTTATTAAATTAATAGAAGGCTACAGAAATAGAGGTCATTTATTTACCAAAACAAATCCAGTTAGAGCGCGTCGTAAATACGCACCAACTCTAGAAATTGAAAACTTTGGTCTATCTAAATCAGATTTAAATACTGTTTTTAGTGCTGGAGATATTCTTGGAATAGGATCTCAAACACTACAAGAAATACTAAGACATTTAGAAAACATTTATTGTGATTCTATTGGTGTTGAATATATGTATATTAGAAAACCTGAAGAAATTCAATGGATTCAAAATAAATTAAATATAAACGATAATCAACCAAATTTTTCTGCAGACCAGAAAAAACATATCCTTAAAAAATTAAACGAAGCCGTTTCTTTTGAAAGTTTTTTACACACAAAATATGTTGGCCAAAAGCGTTTTTCTTTAGAAGGTGGAGAATCTTTAATACCAGGTTTAGATGCAGTTATTGAAAAAGCTGCCGATTTTGGTGTTAAGGAATTTGTTATGGGAATGGCGCATAGAGGTCGTTTAAGTACATTAACAAATATTTTTGGAAAATCGGCTAAAGATATCTTTAGTGAATTTGACGGTAAAGATTATGAACAGGAAGTTTTTGATGGTGATGTTAAATACCATTTAGGTTGGACTAGCAATAGAAAAACAGACACTGGTAAAGAAATTAAATTAAACATTGCTCCTAACCCATCTCACTTAGAAACTGTTGGCGCAGTAGTTCAAGGAATTGTTAGATCAAAGCAAGATAAATATTATAGTGACGATTTTAGCCAGGTTCTACCAATAGTAGTTCACGGAGATGCTGCAATTGCAGGTCAAGGTTTAGTCTACGAAATTGTACAAATGGTACAATTAGATGGTTACAAAACTAATGGAACAATTCACGTGGTTGTTAATAACCAAGTAGGATTTACTACCAATTATTTAGATGCAAGATCAAGTACTTATTGTACAGATATTGCAAAAGTCACTTTATCGCCAGTATTACATGTTAATGCAGACGATGCTGAAGCTGTAGTTCACGCCATGTTATTTGCATTAGATTTTAGAATGCAATTTAAACGCGATGTGTTTATAGATTTATTAGGATACAGAAAATATGGTCATAACGAAGGTGACGAACCACGTTTTACACAACCTAAATTATATAAAGCAATTGCAAAACACGCCAATCCAAGAGATATTTATGCTGAAAAACTTTTAGCTTCAAATATTATAGACAAAGGTCATGTTAAGCAACTAGAAGAAGCTTACAAAGATAAATTAGAAGAAAACCTAGAGAATTCTAGAAAAGAAGATAAAACTATTA
>Ga0105354_1001044_pt1 | contig 17078 bp, 17 predicted proteins | sample GOMGulsemesocosm_FD_83658 | JGI IMG/M metagenome (GOLD analysis project Ga0105354, IMG submission 83658) | Methane-oxidizing microbial communities from mesocosms in the Gulf of Mexico - GOM9B Gulf of Mexico | ecosystem: Environmental > Aquatic > Marine > Cold seeps | place: USA: Gulf of America...
AAACAAAAAATCCAACCACATAATGTGATTGGATTCTGTCGGTCGGGGTGGCAGGATTCGAACCTGCGACCTCCTCGTCCCAAACGAGGCGCGATGACCGGGCTACGCTACACCCCGAAATTAACGACTGCAAATGTACCACTAATTTATTCATATAACAAACACTTATTTGTGTTTTTTTTAATCTTGACTTTACTAAAAATATAGCCTACTTTTGCAACAAAAAATTATTCATGCTCATCATAGGGATTACAGGCGGAACAGGTAGTGGAAAAACTACTGTTGTAAAGCAGATATTAAATGAACTTTCAGAAAAGGAAATTTCAGTAATATCACAGGACACATATTATAAGGATACTTCTGATCTTAGCTATGAAAAACGTACTCAAATTAACTTTGACCATCCAAAGTCAATCGATTTTGAATTACTTATTGAGCAACTAACTGCTTTAAAAAAAGGAGAAACAATTGAACAACCCGTTTATTCCTTTGTTGAACACAATAGAGTGAATGAAACGATTAGCACTAGTCCGAAAAAAGTAATTATTGTAGAAGGAATTTTAATATTCAATAGTCCGGTTTTAAGAGATTTATTTGATATTAAAATATATGTGCATGCCGATTCTGACGAGCGATTGATTAGACGAGTAAAAAGAGATATTACCGAAAGAGGGAGGGATTTAACCGAAGTATTGGATCGATATCAAAACACCTTAAAACCAATGCACCAACAGTTTATTGAAAGCACTAAGGAATATGCTGATATCATAATTCCTAACAATAAATTCAATACTGTAGGCATAAATATTGTTAAAACAATCATTAACGAAAAATTGTCCTAAAGAAATTGTACTTTTAAGCTTTCAAATAAACACATGTTTTTAAAAAAAATAAAGCGACATCCTTATTTTAAACACATACTCAATCCATACATTGCAGTATTAATAATTTTTGTAATTTGGATGCTCTTTTTCGATGATAACTCCTATTTATTTCACCGAGAATTAAATACTATTATTGATGATAAGAAAGCTGAAATAGAATTATATCAATCTGAAATTACAGCCGATAAAAAATTTATCAAAAAGCTACAAAACGACGATAATCTTGAAAACTTTGCTCGTGAAACATATTACATGAAAAAAGAAAATGAAGAAATTTATATTATAGAATACGAAAACGAACCTATTAAAGACAATGCCAATGAGTAAGTTTCTATTTAAAGAATTTGAAGAAGTCTCCTCTAGTGCTTGGAAACAAAAAATTCAAGTAGATTTAAAAGGTGCAGACTATAATGAAACACTTTTATGGAATAGCAATGAAGGGATTACCGTAAAGCCATTCTACCATAATGACGATACTACTGTCAATACAAGTATTTCAAAAAACAATTGGAAAATAGCACAATTGATTGAAGTGAGTACCCCAAAAGAAAGCAATAAAAAAGCCCTTGATGTCATTAGTAAAGGAGTGGAATCGATTGTTTTTAAAATCACTACTGAAATTAATATCTATGAGTTGTTAAAAGGAATTGATAGCAATGTTATTGAATTTCAGTTTCAATTCAACATGTTAAGTCCAGCAATGGTAGAAGCGTTAATTCAACTGAATTTACCGCATTGCTTTTTGAATATTGATATTATAGGAAACTTAGCAAAAACAGGAAACTGGTATACTTCGTTAAAAGATGACTTTCAATTCATTAAAAACTTAGTAACTAAATACCCACATAAAAACATTTTGTGTGTTGATACTACAGTATATCAAAATGCAGGTGCTTCAATTACCCAGCAACTTGCATATGCCATTTCACACGCAAACGAATACTTTAACAACTTTAAAGACGGTATACTTCCACAAATTCAGTTTATCACCGCAACTAGTGGGAATTACTTTTTTGAGATTGCTAAAATAAAAGCACTAAAACTATTATTTCAAACAATTAGTGAAGCCTACACTACCGAAAACACCAATTGTTCAATTTTAAGTTTTCCTTCAAACAGAAATAAAACAATATATGATTACAACGTAAACATGCTCCGCTCAACCACGGAATGCATGAGCGCTATTCTTGGTGGCACAAACACCATTTGTAATTTACCCTATGATCATATTTACCACGATGCAAATGAATTTGGTGATAGAGTAGCACGAAATCAATTATTAATTTTAAAACATGAAAGTGCTTTCGATGCAGTTGAAAACCCTGCAGATGGAGCATATTACATCGAATCGCTTACGAATCAATTGGCAGAAAAAGCCTTAGAGATTTTTAAGCTCATTGAAAATGGGGGTGGGTTTCTTAAACAATTGAAAGAAGGGACTATTCAGCGAAAAATAAAAGAGAGTGCTTTAAAAGAACAAGATCAATTTGATAAAGGGACATTAATTTTATTAGGAACAAACAAATATCCTAATACGCTGGACCTAATGAAAAATAACCTGGAAAAGCATCCTTTTGTAGAAAAAATAGCAAGAAAAACATTAATAGCCCCTATTACAGCTAGAAGATTGGCAGAAAAATTGGATAAAAACAGACTAGAACAAGAATAAAAATCAATTATAAATTTAATAAAAAATGAAAAAAATAATTTTAGCAGCCGCAATAAGCGTATCAGTATTAAGTTGTAAAAAAGAAGCTACAATAGCTTATAAGTATGCCGATAAACCAGCAGCAGTTACTTGTGAAAGTGTTGATTCTAAATTGTATAGCGAAGCATATTATGCTTTTGAAAATGCTATACTAATTTATGCACAAAACACAAACAGAAGACCAAATTTTAAGATTACAGTTGATAATGCTTTAAAGAACTTTATTAGTCGTTCAAGAGGTAATATTAAGATTACTGATTTTGTTACTGAAGAAAGTTTTGCTATTTTTAATCAGTTAAAATCTGAAAACATCTGGAATGGACCAAATTTAAAAAGTGATGCTTCTATTACAGAATGTATCGGTAACAGTATTTCTAATAAAGAAATTAAAGCATCCTTCAACGCACTACGTTCAGTAGGAAGTTTAAATCCTAAACTAATGGTTTCTGCAATGACAGATAATAGAGCTGTCAGAGATCAGTTTAAGGATAAAGCCTTAATGACATATGCTGCTTTAGATTTATATTTCGCTAAATTTTTTAATACAGATTTTTCTGCAATCACATTTTTAACGGAGCAAGAAAAACCAGCTGCTCCCGTAGCACCAGTTAAACCAGTGGCAAATCAAAAAACACCAGAAATTGGAAAAGCATTAAATCTTGATGTAAAAAAGAAAAAAGCTAAACAGCCTGATGCGCATGACGGGCACAATCACTAAAGCAACATAATACCTATTTGTTTTTTTTCAAAAAGCAAATAGGTATTGCTTTTAGGAGTTAACTCAACTTTATCGGCAAAAATACAGGAGGTATAAATTAATCAATACCATTTTTCGTCGAAACATTCCGATAACCATCGAGACAGGGAACTAAATCCACTCGTAGGATTCAAGTACAAAACAGTACAACATGAAAAGAAAAGACTTACAACATATTAGCCTTTCTACTAAGGAATTTAAACATACTGGATCAGAAAAAGTAAGTATTTCTAATACTGCTGAAGATATTGCCGTAAAATCCTTTTATTCCAAAGAAGATACACTAGCATTAGAACATTTAAATTTTGTTGCAGGAATAGCACCTAATCTTCGCGGACCATACTCTACTATGTATGTAAGAAGACCATGGACTATTCGCCAGTATGCAGGATTCTCAACTGCAGAAGAATCAAATGCTTTTTATAGGCGAAATCTTGCCGCAGGACAAAAAGGACTTTCTGTTGCTTTTGACTTAGCCACACACAGAGGTTATGACTCTGATCACGAACGTGTTGTTGGGGATGTTGGAAAAGCCGGTGTTGCCATAGATTCCGTAGAAGACATGAAAGTGTTGTTTGATCAAATTCCACTGGATAAAATGTCAGTTTCCATGACTATGAATGGTGCTGTACTACCAATAATGGCTTTTTATATCGTTGCTGCTGAAGAACAGGGAGCCGATCGGAAGTTATTAGCTGGTACCATTCAAAATGATATTTTAAAAGAATTTATGGTTAGGAACACCTATATATACCCCCCTACACCATCAATGAAAATTATCTCTGATATTTTTGAATACACAACGGCCAATATGCCTAAGTTTAATTCTATCAGTATCTCCGGATACCACATGCAGGAAGCCGGTGCTACTTGTGATATTGAACTAGCATATACTTTAGCCGATGGATTAGAATATATAAGAAAAGGAATTGCAGCAGGGATGGATATCGATTCCTTTGCTCCTCGACTTTCTTTTTTCTGGGCTATAGGAATGAATCATTTTATGGAAATCGCCAAAATGCGTGCTGCACGTATGCTTTGGGCTAAACTGGTAAAACAGTTTAATCCGAAGAGTGAAAAATCCTTAGCGTTGCGTACACATTGTCAAACTTCAGGATGGAGTTTAACTGAGCAAGACCCTTTTAATAACGTCGCTAGAACATGTATTGAAGCAACTGCCGCAGCATTTGGTGGCACACAAAGCTTACATACAAATGCGCTGGATGAAGCTATTGCGTTACCAACCGATTTCTCTGCTAGAATAGCACGTAATACTCAAATTTATTTACAAGAAGAAACACATATTACCAAAACGGTTGACCCGTGGGCAGGAAGTTACTACGTTGAAAACTTGACAAATGATATCGCAGAAAAAGCATGGACGCTTATCCAAGAAGTTGAAGAACTTGGTGGAATGACAAAAGCTATTGAAGCAGGGATTCCTAAAATGCGTATTGAAGAAGCCGCCGCAAGAAAACAAGCCCGTATCGATTCCGAACAAGATGTTATTGTTGGAGTAAACAAGTATCGTTTAGAAAAAGAAGACCCTCTTCATATTTTAGAAGTTGACAATACTGTTGTGCGTAAGTCACAAATTGAACGTTTGCAACAATTAAAATCCAATAGAGATACTGAGCGAGTACAAAAATGCTTGAGTGAATTATCAAAAGCTGCAAAAACAGGACAAGGAAACTTATTAGCATTAGCTGTTAAAGCCGCTAAAGAAAGAGCTACTTTAGGAGAGATATCTGATGCGCTTGAAGCTGCATTTGGCAGGCATAAAGCTGAAATTAAATCATTTACAGGTGTGTATAGTAAAGAAATAAAAAATGACGATTCTTTTGAGAAAGCAAAACAACTTGCCAATCAATTTGCTGAGTTAGACGGACGTCGACCTCGTATCATGATTGCTAAAATGGGACAAGATGGCCATGATCGTGGCGCAAAAGTAGTAGCCACAGGTTATGCCGACATCGGTTTTGATGTAGATATTGGTCCGTTATTTCAAACACCAAAAGAAGCCGCTAAACAAGCAGTAGAAAATGATGTTCATATACTTGGCGTATCCTCTTTAGCAGCAGGTCATAAAACATTAGTCCCTGCAGTTATTGAAGAATTAAAAAAATACGGACGAGAAGATATTATGGTTATTGTAGGAGGAGTAATTCCTCATCAAGATTATCAATATCTATTCGATTCCGGTGCAATTGCAGTATTTGGCCCTGGAACTAAAATTAGTGAAGCAGCTATTGAAATACTAAATATTTTAATTAATAGCATTGAATAAAAATACAAGCCTTTAATATAGCTTTGCTCCTTATAATTTTATGAATTAATAACTAACTTAAAAAATGACTCTCAAAAAACTTGTTACAGCTATCTTCATTACAGCTTCACTCATTAGTTACTCTCAAGGTTTCAAGACAATAACAATAACAAAAAAAGACAATAGTAACGTAGAATTATTAGGTAAATTTATTTATAACTCTAACAATTTTATTGAAAAAATAATTACTAAAAACAACGCTACACAAGCTAATTATAATATCAACAATATTATACAAGTACAGCAGAAAAATGAAATTTATGTAGCAAAAACAATCGACAACAAAGCATACTTACTTAAACAAATTATAAAAGGTTCTCTTTCACTTTATAAAAACAAAAAAGATTACTTCCTTGAAAACAGTGAGTTTGGGTTGAAAAAAATTCCATACAAATCAAAAGACGGATTAACACTTAGTACGTTTAAATACGGTATCGTTTCTTTATTTATTAATAAATGTAAATCAGCCACCGAAGAAGCATACCAATACAGCAACACACTAAACTACAGTAGTTTAAAAAAAATAATAACTACCTATAACTCATGTGACCTAAGTAATGATATCATAGTGCCAAATACCATTATAGAAAACATCAATACTCCTAATGAGGTTGTAAATTTTGCCATTTCACTTTCTAACTTTAATTTAAAAACTGATTTTTCAAATTTATCTGAAAATACAACAGACAAGCTTAACCTATTCTCTGTTGGTGCAAAAATATATTTTAACACTAACATGTTAAATAAAAAGCTTGTCTTTCATTTTTCAGGTGACTACTATTTTGGGAAAGACAAAAAAATTAACACTACAGTATACAACAAAACATCTTTTTTAAGTACTATGGTTGGTGTGAATTATACCTTTAGATCTTTACATAAAACTTTTAAACCTTATTTAGGAATAAATGGAGGAATGTATTTTAATCAAAAGTCTTATGTAACCGTAAAATCTAACATAGCACTATTACCGAACACAATTTACAAAACAAACAATGAAATAGCCTATACTTTTCACGTAGGTACTCTGATATACGTATTTAATCAAAAAATAGATTTTATGATTAACTATCAACCAAAACTTGATTTTGATTTAAACTCCTCAGGGTTACTTCAAAAAAATAGTGCATATACCATTTCAGGGCTAAACTTTAAATTGTCATACTTATTTTAATTAAAATAGCTCCATATGAGCGGTTTTACAACTAATATAAATAACGCATAGTAATTTCCTATGCGCGAGCCTACAAAATATGAATTAGCGCTATTACTTTATAGAGAGGTAAACCTCAAAGAAATACCCCTCATAGGAATAAACTAAAAAAAGGCTACACTTGTAGCCTTTTTTACTTTAACCAATGGTTAACAACTTATCCCTTGAATAAATCATAAAATAGTGTATTTTTACAACTTACTACAAACTTCTACATAAATGGGTAAAATCATTGCTATCGCAAATCAAAAAGGAGGTGTTGGAAAAACAACTACCTCTGTAAACCTAGCAGCGTCATTAGGCGTGCTAGAAAAGAAAGTACTTTTAATTGATGCTGACCCACAAGCCAATGCCACATCTGGCCTTGGTATTGATGTAGATTCTGTAGCAATTGGAAGTTATCAAATTTTAGAGCATTCCAACACTGCTAGAGAAGCAATTATAAAAACAAGTTCTCCTAATGTAGATATTATCTGTTCTCATATCGACTTAGTCGCTATTGAAATTGAATTAGTAGACAAAAAAGATCGTGAATATATGCTAAAAAACGTTTTAGCAGATGTCATTGATGATTATGATTATATTTTAATTGATTGCGCTCCTTCACTTGGGTTATTAACCTTGAATGCATTAACTGCATCTCACTCGGTCGTTATCCCTATTCAATGTGAATATTTTGCTTTGGAAGGATTAGGAAAATTATTAAATACAATAAAAAGTATTCAAAAAATACACAATAAAGATTTAGATATCGAAGGTTTATTACTTACCATGTATGATTCTCGTTTACGATTATCAAATCAAGTAGTAGAAGAAGTACAAAAACACTTTCATGAAATGGTATTTGACACCATTATACAAAGAAATGTTCGTTTGAGTGAAGCTCCTAGTTTTGGAGAAAGCATTATTAGTTATGATGCAAGTAGTAAAGGAGCCAATAATTATTTAAGTTTAGCTGAAGAAATCATCAACAAAAATAACTAATAGTATTATGGCAAAGGCAATGAAGAAGCAAGCATTAGGAAGAGGACTATCTGCCCTATTAAAAGACCCCGAAAAAGATATTACATCAGCATCTGACACCAATGCAGATAAAGTTGTTGGTAATATTATTGATTTGGATGTTGATGCCATTGAAGTAAACCCATTTCAACCTAGGTCTACTTTTAAAGAAGAAGCTCTACAAGAGCTAGCCATTTCCATAAAGGAATTAGGGATAATACAACCTATTACGGTTAGAAAAACTGGTGTTAATGAATTTCAATTAATATCTGGTGAACGTCGTTTTAGAGCTGCTAAAATTGCTGGTTTACAAACAATCCCCGCATTTGTGCGTTTAGCTAATGATCAAGAATCATTAGAAATGGCATTGGTTGAAAATATTCAACGTCAGGATTTAGACCCAATTGAAGTAGCTTTATCATACCAACGTTTAATAGATGAAATAAATCTTACGCAAGAACAAATGAGTGATCGCGTAGGAAAAAAACGCTCCACAATAGCTAATTATTTACGTTTATTAAAATTAGACCCTATCATTCAAACAGGGATGAAAGATGGTTTTATTTCTATGGGACACGGTAGAGCTATTATTAATATTTCTGATTTATCAGATCAATTAGATATCTACGAACAAATATTAACAAAAAAACTTTCTGTTCGGGATACTGAAAAACTGGTTCAACAATACAAAACTACCAAAACAACTATTCCAGCTGAACCAACAGTAACGCCAAAACACATCAAAAAGAGTATCCAAGATTTTTCTGATTTTTTTGGAGCAAAAATTGGAGTGAATGTCGGAAAATCTGGTAGTGGAAAAATTACAATCCCCTTTTCATCAGAAGAAGATTTTAATAGAATTAAAAAGCTTTTAGATCGTGAAAAATAGTTTTTTAGCTTTTATCCTTACTACCGTATTTACCTTGTGTTCGTTTGCTCAACAAAATGGCGAGTTAAAAGTAAGTCCTAAGGATTCTATTAATACAAAACGCGTACACATTGACCCACTTTCCCCTGCTAAAGCTGCTTTCTATTCAGCAGTTTTACCCGGGCTTGGCCAGTTTTACAACAAAACATATTGGAAAATACCTATTGTTTACGCAGGTATGGGAGCGGGAATCTATTTTTATTCAAGAAATAACAAACAGTATAATCTATACAGAAATATATATAAAAGAAGGTTAGCAGGATATACAGATGATGAATTTATAAATCAAGCTACTGGAGAAAAACTATTGAGTGATGCTTCATTAATAGATGCTCAAAAATTCTATAGTAAAAACAGAGATCTTTCAATTTTAATTAGTGCTGTATTTTATATTTTAAATATTGTTGATGCTAATGTCTCAGCACATTTAGCACAATTTAACGTAAACGAAAACTTATCATTAAAACCTGATTTCTACCAAAATGAGCTTGATTACAAGCCAAACTTAGGAATCACACTAAACTATAAATTTTAATGAACATTGCATTATTAGGGTATGGAAAAATGGGAAAAGTCATTGAACGTATCGCCCTAGAAAGAGGACACACCATTGTGTTTAAATCCAATAAAGATACTACAAACATTGACTTATCTGATACTGATGTTGCTATTGATTTTAGCATACCAGATGCTGCAGTAAATAACATCTCTACTTGTTTTAACAACAACACTCCTGTCATATCAGGAACAACCGGATGGCTTGAAGATTATGATAGCATGGTTGCTTTATGCAAACAAAAAAATAGTGCTTTTATATACGGGTCAAATTTTAGCTTAGGGGTAAATGTTTTTTTTGAACTAAACAATTACTTGGCTAAAATGATGAACAACCTGAAGCAATACGACATCAATCTTGAAGAAATTCATCATACACAAAAATTAGATGCTCCCAGTGGAACTGCTATTACATTAGCCGAAGGTATTATTAACAACTCTGACAGAACCACTTGGAAGCTTGACAAAAAAACAAACAATACTGAAATTCCTATTGTAGCCAAAAGAATTCCTGACATACCTGGAACTCATATAATTGACTATTCAAGTGACGTTGATAGTATTAAAATAGAACACATTGCTCACAACAGGAATGGTTTTGCCTTAGGGGCAGTAATTGCTGCAGAGTGGATTATTGACAAAAAAGGGGTATTTACCATGAAAGATGTTCTTGGATTATAAAAAGTTAAAAAAACGATAAAACCGTAACTTTTTTAAATAACAAGCACTAATTAAACAAACAAATCACAATTTTTAAACATCAATTAAAAAGCATTGAATCAAAACACAAACTACATTACCAAATAATTGTTATTTACTTATTGATTCTTTCTAAATTAAAATAATTATGACACTAACACAATGGTTTATTTTTTTCCTGATTATTCAAGTAATACACGGATTAAGTACTTGGAAATTATACATAAAGGCTGATAGAAAAGCATGGGAAGCTTTTGTTCCTCTCTATAATGCTGTAGTATTAATGCAGGTTATCAACAGACCAAAGTGGTGGACGATTTTACTATTTATACCTATCATTAACCTTATTATGTTCCCTGTAATATGGGTAGAAATATGTAGGAGTTTTGAAAAAAACACCCATACAGATACTGCTTTAGCTGTATTGAGTTGCGGATTATACGTTGCTTACTTAAACTACACACAAGATCTCAAGCATATAAAAGATAGGAGTATTGAACCAAAAAGTAGTTCTGGCGAATGGACTAGCTCAATATTGTTTGCTATTGTTGCCGCTACTTTGGTACACACATATTTCATGCAGCCCTTCGTAATACCTACTTCTTCCTTAGAAAAAACTTTATTAAAAGGAGATTTCTTATTGGTAAGTAAATTTCACTACGGAGCGCGTATTCCTATAACTGCAGTTGCGGCACCAATGGTACATGACACTCTACCAGTAGTTAATAAACCATCTTATTTAAAAAAACCACAAATACCTTACTTGCGTATTCCTGGTTTTCAAAAAATAAAACGAAATGATATTGTTGTGTTCAACTGGCCTGCTGATACCTTGTTTAACATGTACAAGCAAGCTGACAAAAAATACGAAAAACCAATTGACAAAAAAACCAACTATGTAAAACGCTGTGTTGGTATTGCAGGAGACTCATTAGAAATACGTGATGGCTATGTGTTTATTAACGGTAAACAAACTCAATTACCAGACAGAGCCAAAACTCAATTTTACTACACCGTTATTTCAAAAAAATATTTAACCGCTGATTATTTGAAAAATGAAATTGGAACTACGGAATTTAATAGATTTTATAAAGTAACCAAAATGGCAGCTCAAGGTTATAACTTAAGAGATGTACAACCTTTCCCTAATGACCCTACCAGCTACTTAATTGAATTACCTGGAAGCCTAAAAGTAAACAATGACTTTAGAGCAACTGACCGGTATTCTATTAACATGTCAAACGAAGAACAAGAAAAACTTAGTAAAAACCCTAATGTAACCTCTATTACAAGAAACATACAACCTAAGGGAGAAAGAGAAACTAATATATTCCCAAAATACAGTAATTACGAATGGAATGGCGATAATTATGGACCTATTTACATCCCTGAAGCTGGAAAAACAGTTGATTTAAATAAAGAAGTATTACCATTATACAAGGCCATCATTACGGATTACGAAGGAAATAAATTAAGTGTCGATGGCAATAGCATATACATCAACGGAAAATTAACTACAACCTACACCTTCAAACAAGATTATTATTGGATGATGGGAGACAATCGTCAAAACTCCTTGGATGCGAGATATTGGGGGTATGTACCGTTTGATCACGTAGTAGGGAAACCTGTATTTGTCTGGATGAGTATCAGTGGAGTAGAACTTGGTTTAAGTAACTTTAAAAATTGGGTATTTAATAGCGAACGTATTTTCACCACCGTGGGCGGTAGTGGAAAACCAGTTTCATACTTACCATACTTTTTAATAGTAATTGCTTTATGGCAAGGATTTAATTTTTATAAAAAGAAGAAAAAAGCTAAGGAAGAGGAATAAAAATCAACTCGAACGTCATTACGAGTGAAACGAAGTAAATGCTTTTAATTAACAGATTACTTCAGTTATTTTTTCCTTCGTAATGACGTTTGTTTTTAATTTCATTTTATAAATTATTTACAAATGAACATTTTAATCCACCCTACATATTTCCCAACAATCGCACACTTTATAGCTATTGCAAATGCAAAAACGGTTAGCTTTGAAGCTGCGGATAATTTCCAAAAGCAAACCTACAGGAACAGAATGTTTATATATGGTGCTAATGGAAAACTACTCCTAAACATTCCTACAAAACACAACAAAGAAGGAAACAAAACAAGTTATTACAATACCGAAATTGAAAATATAGAAGATTGGCAAAAACAACACTGGAAATCAATTGTATCTGCTTATAAATCGTCCCCTTTTTTCGAGTATTATGAAGATGAGATCAAAGATATATTCATTATTCCACAAACTTCTATCTATCAACTAAACATTGCTATTTTCAAAATACTTTGTGAGTGTATTGAAATAGAAGTCAATATTGATTTTACCACAAGCTTCATAAAAAAATATAACACACAAACTCATATTGATTTAAGAAGTTTAGTGCGTTCTAAAAAAGAAACACCAATTAAACTAGAGGCATATACTCAAGTATTTGGTGACAAACATGGTTACTTAAACAACTTAAGTATTTTAGACTTGCTTTTTAATGAAGGTCCAAACACTTTAAATTATCTAGAACAACAAAATAAATTCTGGTAATGCAATCGTTTATTCATTATTTTTTACATTTCGGAGCTCCTTTAGCTATTTCATACTACTGTTTTAGAAGTCAATGGAAAAAAGTATACATTTTATTCCTTATTACGATGCTTGTAGACCTAGATCATTTATTAGCAAGCCCCATTTTTGATCCTAACAGATGTAGTATCAACTTTCATCCGTTACACTCCTACTATGCAATAAGCATATACTTTTTATTACTCCTACCTAAACAAACAAGAATAATAGCTTTAGCTTTACTTTTTCATATGGTAACGGATTATATTGATTGCTACATGACATTACACCATTGGTAGTTACTAAATAACCGTATTTTTATAACACAAATCTTGCACTTCATGAATAAAATTACCATCACAACTATACTATTGCTTTTCATAACGTTTGGTTTTTCTCAAACAAGCATTGAAGGATATATATACGACATCAATACAAAAAAGCCTTTGGAGTCCGTAAGCATTTATATTGAAAACACTCAATTTGGTACAGTTACCAATAGCGAAGGGAAATACAAACTTACATTTACAACACCAACACCCATAATAACTTTTAGCTATTTAGGGTATAAAACTCAAACAATTAAGAGCCTTGAAATTCCTAATGAAATTTTATTATCAGCACATGAAAATGTTTTAGAAGAAATTCTAATCACTAACAATAGCGTTTCGGCTATTTTAAAAGATGTATTAAAATCTACTAAAAAAGCATTAAAAAAACCTTTACTACAAGAAACATATAACCGTGAGTTTTCAAAAATTAACGGCGAATACAATTATTTTGCAGATGGAATACTAGCATACCACATCAGAAATAGTGGTAAAAAAATAAAATCTGACACCTATTTAAAGCAGAGTAGAACACTCACCTCACCTTCAAAAGACATCTCTGAAATTACAGAAACGATACCTATTAAATATGATGTAAAAGATCAAATAAAAGAAGGTTTTGGAGATTATGAGCTGCTAAAATATTTACATAAAAAGGAAGATCGATATGATTTTGTACTAAAAACCAAAAGTTACAACGACAGCTTAACGTACAATATTATTGAGTTTAAACCTAAAGACACTATCTTAAATGAAAATTATGATGGTAAACATTTGAGTGGAAATTTTTTATTTACAGGAAAAGTCGTTTATGACAATGACACAAAGCTTATTTTAGATATCGACTTAAAAAAAGCATCAAACACTGATGCTGATGCGTTATATATGAAAAACTTCATCATCACCTTTAAGTATTTTGACATAAGGCAGAAAACAAGCTATAGAATTGATGGCGACAAATACATATTAGTATATAAAAAAGAATATCATAAGCTTCATTTATACAAAGCACTAGGGAAAAAATATGATACGAAATATGAGTTTTACACCAGCTTAAACACTTTATCATATAAGGAGTTCAATGATAAGCTAGATCGTGATAAACGATACAGACATGAAACTATTTATAAGAATGGCACTCAATATTCTTATGATTTCTGGAACAACAATGCTATATTAAGTACCGAAGAAGAAGAAAATTTCATTAATTCAATAAAACATGATGCTACCAAGAAATAATAGCTTTAATAGGGTAGTGATCAGAGTATTCATTACTAAAATTAAAAAAATGTGCAACTCCCATATTTTCACCAACGAGTATAAAATCTATTCGTAAAGGAAAAAATTTAAAATCAAGTGTTTTTCCAAAACCGTTTCCTGCCAATTCAAAAGCATCATGATATCCTTCATTCTTAAATTGTTTATAGACATAAGAATAAGCAGTGTTATTAAAATCTCCTAAAATAATTTTTTTATAAGAGCATTGTTCTTGATGCGCTATAACCAGCTCAGCTTGCTCTTGCTGCATTTCAAAACGCTCTCCAATTCGCTTCACTAAACGCTCAGTATCCTGCTCTGACAAATGCTTCACATTCGGATTAATATGCAAGGATTCAAAGTGCACATTATAAATACGTATCGTGTCATTCTCCTTTACCACATCCACATAAATAGCTTTGTTATCTGATTCAGAAAATGTGATTTCTCCTTTATGTACTATTGGATATTTAGAAAACACCGCTTGTCCATATTTGGTTTTCTTTCCTGAAAGGCTTTCGTACTTATATGGATAACTAAACAAATTGATATTCTCATGCGGATGATACTCTTGAAAAGCTACAATATCAGTATTTTCATTCAATACAAATTCTTGAATATTTTTTTCAATTCCCAGTGTATCAATCCAATTATAAATATTAAACAATCGCACATTATAACTCATTACTGACAAACTCGTATTGGTGTTTTTTTCTACTGAGGAAAACTTATACAAAGTACTTATACTTTCATACCCCAAAAGCAACACCACTAAAGATAATAGTAATTGTTTTTTAACTTTTAATAACCAATACAAACAAAAAATAACATTCAATACCAATAATACGGGTACCGACAAACTTAATACTGAAAGTACCGATACTGTTTTAGGCGGGATAAAAGGCAATACATACGCCAATAACAAAACCACCGCTACTATACCATTGAGCAGGTAAATTAACTTATCTATGAAATTTAATTTTTTCAATTTTAATCTTTACCTGATTGAAACAAAAATGCTTTTTCTTCTTTTGACAAACTCTCATAACCACTTTTACTAATCTTGTCTAAAATAGCATCTATTTGCTCTTGTTTAAGTCTCTTTTTTTGATGAACAGTTTTATCCGAAGCCCTACGTTCTGCTTTCGTTTTATATACTGTTTTTAATTTTGATTTATTTTTTGAAGAAAACCATGATGAAATAGTGTCTAATAATTTTTCAAAACCACTTCCTATATCATTTCCTTTCTTTAACTGAGTAGCGTACAAATACCCTAACAAAGCACCTCCTAAATGCGCAATATGCCCCCCTGAATTTCCGCCAGAAACTTGCACTAAATCTAAAACGACAAAAAAAGCTCCTAATTGCCATAACTTTATTTTAAATGTAAAAACTGACACTTCCAATTGAGGTAAAGAAGCACAAATAAAAATCAAAACAGCCATTACTGATGCTGACGCACCTACTAAAGGCTTTCCTTTATCAAATATTACTGGACTAACACCAATCATTAACAGAAATAATAATGCTCCTATTATTGCTCCTAATAAATATATATTCAAAAACAATTTCGTACTAAAGTGAGAAAAAAACAATCTAGATACATAATACAACATCACCATATTCATCAAAAAGTGAAAGGAATCTTGATGTAAAAAAGAATACGTGAGAATTGACCAAGGATTAGAAAAAAGCCCCCCTAGTTGATTAGATAAGGCAAACCAATCAAACAAAAAATATGCTTTGAATAATTTTGATGATATTAATAAAACAACAAAAAAAACCAAGTTGATTGCAATCAGTTTTTCGGCAACATTTAATGTTTTATACTTATGTAATAATTCTTTTTTAGTCATTAATTCCAACGGTTTTTGTTAAACTGAGTCTTTTTCCAATACAACATCATTAACAATCCTGTTAACGCTCCACCAATATGTGCCCAATAGGCTGTGTTACTAGGACTAAAAATTGAAATTCCTGTCAATCCTGAAAACACATCTAAACCAATTAATACAGGGATAAAGTATTTTGCTTTTACAGGTACTGGAAAAAATAACAACATTAATTCAGAGTTAGGAAATAACATTCCAAAAGCCACCAACACTCCCATAATAGCTCCTGAAGCCCCTAACATTATTCCTCTAAAGTTAAGCGAAAAATTATGAATAGTATCCATTGAAACAAAACTCAACCATCTTTTATCATATTTACCCTCATTCAACAAGGAAATAATATCTCCTTGATTAAAACCATTATTTAACAATGCATCGATTTCAAATTTAAAATCAAAATAAGTTACAGAAAAACTAAGTAGAAGCGCGCCAAATCCTGCTGAAAAATATAAAAATAAAAATTTATTCCTGCCAAAAACTTGCTCTACAGCACTTCCAAACATCCATAATGCTAACATATTAAAAAGCAAATGCGATATTGTTATCTGAACCCCTTTAATAGTTTCAGTATAACTTGCATGCATGAACATATGTGTTATAATTTGCCAAAATTCAAAATCCTGACTAAGCGGGAAATGGAATGCAAATAATTTATTAAACAAATCTCCATTTGTGCCTATAGCTATTGTGCCTAGCCAAAACAACACATTAATAATTACCAGGTGTTTTACTGTTTCAGTTATTTTAATCATTACAATAATCGTTTATCAAAATCGTTGGTACTATAGGTAATAAAAACAGGTTTATTTATCGGAGAAACAGTTGGTTCCTTACAGGCAAACAATCTGTTTACAATATCCTCTTGTTCTTGAGTAGTTAATGATTTACCACTTTTAATAGCGATACTTTTCGCCATGGATTTAGC
>Ga0105354_1001050_pt1 | contig 17009 bp, 15 predicted proteins | sample GOMGulsemesocosm_FD_83658 | JGI IMG/M metagenome (GOLD analysis project Ga0105354, IMG submission 83658) | Methane-oxidizing microbial communities from mesocosms in the Gulf of Mexico - GOM9B Gulf of Mexico | ecosystem: Environmental > Aquatic > Marine > Cold seeps | place: USA: Gulf of America...
AACAAAGACTTAGATTGTAATAACTAAACCTCACCCAATACCACCCTTGCCCACTCTTCTATCGCTAACCGCATTTGGGTTTGGCTGTATCGCTGCTTATACACTTTGTCTAAATCACCTTGGCTGTGATTGAGGATCATCTCAATCACTTCGCTGTTAACACCTCTGTCTTGCAAGCTGTCGGCGGTGAGTTTGCGTAGGTCATGAGAGGTAAATTTAATGCCGACTTTATGACTGAGTTCACTACACCAATTGTTTATGGTGCGGCTTGCGATGAAGCGATCGCCCCCCAAAGCTGAACACATTGCACGATTTAGAGTGGCGTTTGTGCTCTCGCAAAATCGTTACGATTTGTGGGCTTAGAGGTAACCGGTGCTCTTTGCCATTCTTAGTGATGTCGCTCGGTAAATAGAGCTTAGCGTGGTCGAGTGAGAGGTAAGACCATTTAATTAAACTGGTCTCAGAGATACGAGTGCCATGCAGTGATTGCATTAAAAAGAAGGTGCGCCTCATCGGTGCTTGTTTGTTTATGGCGTTGACTAATTTGGTGAGGTCGTGGGGTTTGAGTCTGCCTGACTTCAACGTTGAATTATGGGAGGCGGATTGTCTGTGGTGAATTGTCTGTAGGTTACATGTTTTATTGGATCGTTCGCAATCAGTTCAAGGCTTGCCGCCAATCACAGCGCCCTTTTAAACACGGTAAACACCCCTTTTATGGTACTTAAGGCGTAATCGGCTAATAAAGGCAGGTAAAGCTGTTTATAAATAAGTGCGTAAGCTATCCGTTCGGTTTCGAGCGGGCAATTATTTGAGACGTACAAGCGCCATGGATTCCGCTATTTATACGCTTTCTCGCGCATACTTCACCTTCCGGAATGACGGTATCGTACCACCACACTAATAATTCAATTCATCTAAATCGGCACCAGATTTAAAAATGGCGATGCATTCCCACGTTGAACATGGGGACGAGTATAGATTAGAAAATGGCAATGCATTCCCACGTGGAATATGGGAACGAGAAATGGTTAATTTCAAACAAGACTCACTTCATTACACGTCAAGCAACATAATGAACCCTATTAAATACCTGGGTTACAGAGATTTACAGATTCTCGCTAGGTCATTTAGCGGATCTTGAATTTAGGTATTTGTTTTAGTCACAGAATTTATTGTGGTTTGAATGAAGCGAGGTGATGTATCACTGTGCATTCAGCTTGTAAGAAAGGTAAATAAAAATATGATTTTTTGGCAATATAGACGCAAAAATGCAAAAGAGAGTGAGATTCAAGGAAAATGAAGAGTAATGGCGATTTTTTTAAATTTGTAAAAGAGATAAATTAAGAAAATAAAGTTTTTAGAATTTTTGAGGGGATATTAAGGTATCTTTTAAAGATATTGGAGGCACTTCCACCAGCCACATCTCGGCACACAATTCACTGCTGTGGCTGCTTCCTTCCGGATCTGACCAGATTAACAATTTCATGTTGCGAGAGGACCAGCAGAAGTACCATTGCGGAGGTCTGCTAAACCTTGAAGCGAATTATACCTAGCTAATTCGATTTGGCAACACTCTTTTTTATTATTTTTCAGATACTTAAAGTCTGTTCAAATTTCAAACAGTTTCGTTGTAAAACAATGACTTCGCCTTAATCCCCTATCGAAGCATCTACAGCTCAAATGCGGTGTAGTTTTTATAGCATGGAACGAATTCTTCCTTAATATCTAACCAGATGTACAGGAAGTATTAGATATAGCGATCCATATTGCGTAAAATAGCGCGCTATTATTCATCTTAATCCATTTTACTTTTGTTCGGCCTTGTTCTTATTAGGAGTTACCATTGAAGCTTTTCGTTAAAAACTTAACCCACGTCGACTTTTCGCTATTTGATACAGACCGTGGTCTTTTAGGCGAGAGCTGGCAAACCGATGTACTGCTAGAAGGTAATCTCAATGACGAGAGCATGGTCTGTGATTTTAGCATTGTCAAAAAGCTGATTAAAAAATGGCTAGACGATAATATTGACCACTGTTTGGCTATCCCCCATTTAAACCCTTCTATTAGTATGAAGACAGGCTCCGAATCTAAAAATGAATTTGAGTTCGATAAAGGTGGGGTTAATCACTTTTATTGCTCAGGGCCTAAACAAGCTTTTTGCCTTTTGCCAATGGACGCCATCACACCACAAGCTGTTGCGACCTGGTGTGAAAACCAAATAATGGCCATCTTACCTGCTGATCTTGCTAGGGTTCGTATCACCTTTACGCCTGAAAATATTCAGGGTGCCCAGTACCAATACAGCCACGGCCTTAAAAAGCATGATGGTAATTGTCAGCGTATTGCCCATGGTCACAGGTCAACCATTGATATCTATAAGGATGGCGTGAAATCCGAAACACTTGAAAACAATTGGGCGAGACGTTGGCATGATATTTATATTGGAACAGAAGAAGATTTAATAGGCATTATCAGTGAAGGTACTCAGCGTTTTCATCATTTTGCCTATGAAAGCCAACAAGGTCATTTCGAATTGATCATTAACAGCCATCAAGCCTATATGATTGGTACTGATACCACCGTTGAGTCACTTTCTAGCCATGTGGCAAATGTGCTCGCCAATGAAAATCCAGGACACACGATTGAAGTACACGCTTATGAAGGCATAGGTAAAGGTGCAATATCCACTAAGGCAGCAACACTATGAGCTTAAAACCATTTGAAACCCTACCCCAAGGTTCTGAATTAACACTAGACGAGGTTCTTAACCATCTAAAGAAAGATGATGCAGGTTTGATCGCCACCATTGCTCAGCAGCATGACACGGGTGAAGTATTAATGCTGGCGTATATGAATGAGGTATCTATCAAAGAAACATTAGAAACGGGTCAGGTGTGCTATTGGTCACGTTCACGTCAAACCTATTGGCGCAAGGGAGAAAGTTCAGGTCACAGACAATCTCTTGTCTCTATGTCGTTTGATTGTGATGGTGACTGCATATTACTTCAAGTAGATCAAAAGGGCCCTGCCTGCCATACCAATCGTCGTAACTGCTTTTTCTTTGAAGCAAAAGGCGATAAAGTCATTATTAATTCCAAACCTATGATTGATTGATTTACCCTTATCAATGTCGACATGAAGGTGCACGCTTTAATAGTGCACCTTATTACTCCCTTAACTAGACTATTAACCTCCCTCTCCTTTCTATTCAGCACCCCCTGCCTACTTTTATGACGTTTTTAAAACACATTACCGCTTTTAAAAAATACAAGCATCTAATTAAAATACCTATTTTTACGACCTCACTTAAACCCTAAGCGACATAATATTTTTAGATACCCCCTATTCGCTAGCTAACGAAATCTTGTCTAAACTTCAATAAGTATTACAAAATAAATTATTACAATGTGAATGTTTTATGCGTAATTCACCTTAAATGTGTTTTTATTTTCGTCATTAAACTGTAAACTTTATCCCGATCAGTGTTATCGATTGTAAAGTGAGCCCAAAACAGCAGGATGCTCTGTGCTTAAGTACCACCATAAAACAGGGATGAAAAATTAAATGCTTAGGTAAAGATGACTATGCTCGACTTATCCGTAAAAACTAAAACCCTGTCCCTTGTCGCTCTCTTTGCGACATTGATCATTGCCCTAACCATTAATTCCGCCTACTCAAGTAAAAAAGTTGCTCAAGAATTAAACACACTTTCTACCCATAGCCTTGAGCTAATGAAAAACCTTGAAAAAAGCCGACAACTTTTATTACAACAGTCTGTTGAGTTTGAGCGTGGTTATTTCCAAGTCTCTATTGCTAAGTCACTAAGTGGCTATGGCGTCGAGCAAATTACGAAATCAGCAGAAGCATTTAAAGGCTTTACAAGTGATCTAGAATTCAGCCTTGTTGGAGTGACTAACGTTCTAAGTGTCATGCCTAGCAATACCGAGCTTGAAGAGCTTTTGGTGTTGTTTGATCATCTTAAGGAAGACCAAGCAGCCTTTTTAGAATCTAGTAGTACCACGTATGAATGGTGGTCAAAGCTGAAAACCATGCAAGCTAACCGAAGCCGTAAAGCGGCTAAAGCAAGCCTTGAAGCCATCAACGCTGACATGGAAGAAATTATTGCCAAGATTGATGCTTACGTTATTAAGGTTAATGAAAGCCAAAACCAACACCTTGAGCAAAACTTAATCACGTCTTCTGTTGTCGCATTAATTGCCATTATTATTGGCATCGCCATTAGCCTAGTAATGGTTGGCAGCATTTCAAACTCCTTGAAGAAATCCGTTAATCGTGCCAAAGACATTGCTGCAGGTAATCTGACTCACGCACACACAGGTAATAACAATATCGCTAAGCGCGATGAAATCGGTCAGTTAGAAACCGCAATGGATACCTTGGTGGAACAGCTTAGTAGTATTTTGAATGATGTGTCCAAATCTAGTCACATGCTGACCGAAGCGGCTGAAAACCTAAATGAAGAGACACAAAACTCATCCAAGATGGTTGAAGCCCAACAGGCTGAAACAGGTTTAATTTCACAAGCCATCAATGAAATCCAATCTACAGCAATGCATGTGTCTGAATCGACATCCGATGCCAGCACGGCCGCACAAGATGCAGCACACGCAGCAGATGAAGGTCATAAAATTGTTGTGGGTACGATTAGTTCCATCGAAAATCTCGCCACTGAAATAGATGGTGCAGCACAAACGATCAATAAACTTGAAGAAGATACTAAGAATATCACTCAGATACTGAATGTTATCTTAGGCATTGCAGAGCAAACAAACCTATTGGCATTGAATGCGGCGATAGAAGCGGCACGTGCCGGAGAACAAGGCCGTGGATTCGCTGTTGTTGCGGATGAAGTAAGAACCTTGGCGCAAAATACTCAAAATGCAACGCAACAGATTGAACAAATGATTGCCCAACTTCAGTCTGGTACGAATCAAGCTGTAAAAGCCATGCAATCTAGCCACGCAATCTCTACCAGCGTGGTTGAAATTGTAAAAGAAGAAGAAGCGTCATTACAAAGTATTAATGGTTCGGTCTCTAAAATTCGAGATATGAATGACAGAATATCCGCCACCGCTGAAGAACAAGCAAATGTGACTTCTGAAGTGAATAAGAATGTCAGTAACATTGCTGAGATCGCGGTAAAATCAACTCAGTCAATTCATAGTATCAACGATGATGCCGCTAAAGTTGCGCAACTTGCTAAACAACTTTGCGATAAGATTGAATACTTCAAAATGTAACTTCCCCTTCATTACTGTAGTATGGCTCATTCGATGAGCCATACGCTCGCGTAACACAACAGAAAGGAGGTATCTAAATGTGTCGCTGGGTTGCCTACATGGGCCAGGAGATCTATCTTGAGTCCCTATTATTTGAATCCGAACACTCCCTTATAGACCAAAGCTTAAGTGCTAGAAAGTCTCAAGTGACCGTCAATGCTGATGGATTTGGCCTTGGCTGGTACGATGAAAGAAGTGAACCCGGCCTTTACCATGAAATCATGCCAGCTTGGAGTGATTGCAACCTCAAGAGTTTAAGTGCTCACATTAAAAGCGAACTGTTTTTTGCCCATGTTCGCGCCTCAACAGGTACCGCTACCAATCGTTCCAACTGTCACCCATTCGCCTATAAAAACTGGTTATTTATGCATAATGGTCAAATTGGCGATTATGAAGCCATTCGCTGGCACCTTGACAGGCTCATCCCTGAGAACCTTTACAATCAACGTAAAGGGGCAACGGACTCTGAGTTGATATTCTTGTTATTACTGGCAAATGGACTGGAAGAAAATCTAGAACTTGCGGTACAGAGAACGATAAAGCAAATTGAAAAAATCATGTCTGAAAATGACATCACAGAAGCATTCCGCTTAACTGCTGTTATTTCTGACGGAAAAAAACTGACCGCTATTCGTTACTCTAATGACAATCAACCGGCGAGTTTGTATTACAAATTATTTGATAAGCACCTGATACTCGCTTCTGAACCTTCAGAGCATTCCGCCACTGGCTGGCAACATGTTTGCCCTAATCATATAGGTGAAATCAAGCAATCAGGGTTATCAAGCAGGCCTATTTTCTGACACTTTTACCTCAGTACTAAAACAAAAAAAGGACGCATCAGCGTCCTTTTTTGTTTGCATCATCTTTTATTTAAACATTAAGCGACAATACATTCGTCTTACTCACACGATGACGGTAGATTTCCCTTAGATATTTAATGGATTTTTTAACATTCTCCACATCAAGCCTAATATCATTAATAGATATAAATTTCTCTGGGTCATCAATAAGCTCACGGTATTTCTTCTCATACATAGGCTTAATCGCATACCAGTTAGTATCTAATATCTTGGCTGGATTCTCATGAGCATTAAAATACTGCTCAACATCTTCTTCATCAAACTCGTCCGCTGTAATAAAGCCTAAGATCGCTTTATCCACTTCATCACTAAAGCGATATTCATCACGCGCAAAACATCGTTTAACATAAGCAACCATCAAGGTAAGGAAATCATCGCTCAAGCAAGGACTCTTAGCGACTAAGGTCGTTAATGATAAATTTGCTGACGCACCAATTACCAAGGCATATCGCTTCAAAGTGGTATTCGGGAACAAGCTATTTAGATGTAGCTTCAAACGATTTAACGCAGTAAAAGACAATTTATAATCTTTTGGCAATGAGATAATAGAGACAATTGAAGAGCAATTTTTAAAGAAATGAAGGTGATTTAAGCTAGTGGTATCATAGCCGGATTCACGGTAATTCTTAAGGGCATCACTGTAACTTGTCGACTCAATGGGCAGAATACTAATACCCTCAATGGCTGAAGTATCTGGGTTAAAGTGAGGTAAATCAATTGAACGACAAAATAGATCATCAATGTCGATTTGCTCTTTACTGGAACCTGTTACAACACTTTCTGCATAGGCAATTGCAACCGGCCCCGCCAAACTCATAAACAAGTCGTTCGCGTCAAGACGTATGGTTTCAGCGATATCTACGCCCGCACGACGGAAGTAATCTTCATCATAATCCGTGGTAACCGCTTGCGCAGTTAAGATATTGAATATTTGCTGTGAAATATACTGGTTAGCATATTTCTCCATGGTATTAACATCTATTTCTGTTTCACTACCGCCATCATTTTCTTCAGCATAACGCATAATATCGTTAGATATCAGCATCATTGAATTCCATGGACGTATACGCTGCATCGCACTGCTTGGGTGGTCATTCCCTTCTCTTTCAACGTTATAAGAGAAATCCCACTCTTCGGATAGATATTTACACAATAAGCGACCCGCATTGATATGCAGCGCCTCAGACACTTCAATCTTATCACCCGAAATATTCGGCAAGATGCAAATACCCGAGGTAAATATGGGCTCAAAGACAAAGCTATGTCTTTTATCAGTCACCTTACTTTGAGCAGAATGATAATCAAAGGTCTTACTCATGTAAGAGTATTGCTGAGCCAGACCGAACTCTGATGCCATACCCGAACCCGTACCACCACCGGCACTGAAGATGTAGAAATACAATCGTGATTGATTCGCTTTAATACCACATGAGTCAACCAAATAAGAATGCATATGTCGCCATCCATTATTCTGGAAACTACTGGTATTCTTATTAAGAATTATTTTCGCAAGGTATTGACCTAGGATAGGGGCATTACCCGCACCACCCGCATGCACTTCAGACAAGTCCATGATTTGCAGTTTTTTGTATTCTTCTAAGAAGTTGCTGCGACCATTCTGAGATGAAAAACGGATTCGTCCTTCAATATCTTTATCAAGATCGCCCAACATAACAACGGGCTCAATTAAAAAGACAGGCCTAGGTTCACCTTTAATTTCCATTGGCAGGTGCTTTTGAATCCATCGCATCGGACGAAATTCACCTTCCACTTTTGGATTGTCCTGTAACTCCAAATCTGCCATGTAATTACTACGAGCATTATAAACAAGGGTGGCAACATCAAGCGCAATATTTGACCCACAGCGCCCTAAGCCTACAAGACAAACAGAGGGGAAGTTTTGATCATTAATATCAGATTCTGGGTCTAAATTTGGATAAATTTGGCGACGAACAATATCGAGGTTTTCAAGAATATTGTCTAAATTCTCTTCTGTATAATAGAGATGCTCATTTAATGTTACATCCTTACTCATCATAATGCCCTTATATGAATAGTTAACACAGATAACACCATTATAAATGTGATTAATTCATCATAATTAATGACATTTAATGCTAATACGGCGGTTTCGTATGATTACAAAACATTAAGTATTTACATAAATAGTGATTTTAATTGTTAACTAAGCAAGATATCAGATGATTGTCACAAAAGATATATTATGACTCTGTCTTCAGCCTCAGATACCCTCATAAAAACAATAAGATACAATTTCTTTGATATAAAATTACAAAATCAATTAAGACCAACATCCTTATTAGTCCCAATTAAATAGCGACTAATTAGCCACATTGATCTGAATAGAAGCCTTCCACCCACTCAGGATGATCTATCAAAGGATTTCGATTACCCTGCCACTCTTCAATACGATTATTACGGGTCATTTCTTGACTATCCACCTCATCATTTTGGTGCCAAGAATAAAGCGTGCAAACTACTCCAAAGAAAGGGTCGCCTGCCTCTGAATTAGTATTATCAACAAGATAAAGGTCACTCATGTTACCGTCTGAACCATCGTAACGAATATCCATATAGAAGATCATACGAGCAACATCCCCTTTAACATCATCCATGGGCTCAAAACTTTCACTAGTAGTATAAGTATCAGCCGCCTCTCCTTGAGCACTTCCACCTTCATCATAATCCTTGTTTGAGCGAGAACTATTTACCGTTTTATCCGCAGGCCTAATATGATGGATGTCGGTATAGCCGTATTGAGAGGTAGACGCAAAACCAAGAGATTTAGGCCACACATGCTCTCGATTCCAACTTTGATTATCAAACCCCGTTTGACCATCCCTATCATCTTTATCATGACTACGCCCCGTATATAACAAGATGACATTATTCGTATTGTCGACATCTTCATCCGTATATTGAAGCGCATCCCACACCTCGCTATAGCTTAACTTCGTGTGGTTAGTTTCAAGCAAATCTTGTAAAGCGGCTTTTAAACTAGCACCCGTTAAGCTGATAACAGAATCATAATAATCCCCATCATAAGTTACACTGGTACCTCCCCCAGAGCTGCCACTGCAGTCTTGAGTTAATGACCCCGTTGAAGGGGTGTCGATTGGGCTTGTCGCCCAATCAGACTCACTGGTATTTGATGAAATTGCCGTACGATAAAGGGAAACATGCTTGGCAGAGATATCCCAGCCAGAGACTTTGCCCTCCCATGCAAGCATGTCTACTTGCGTACCATCTTTTGACAAGGTCACATAATCACCAGAGTTACCAAGAGATAAACTTAAACCCGATGCATCTGGTAAAAAGCCATATAGCGCTTCAAATCCACTCGAGTTTTTAGCCACAACATAATAGGTATTTGCAGCTAAGGTGCCTGACAAGGCGAATGTTGAGCCGTTATCTGCCAATGTATAGCTCGACAAATCAACTTCATCACATCCAGGGTTATAGATTTCAATCCATTCCTCAATGGAATCTGTGCCCGGGGTGTCGTAAAGAACTTCAGACAATTGTAACTCAGCAAAGGCCATTGAACTGCCTAATAGCAGCAGACTTGTAACAGGTACTTTCATACATCTTTCCTTTCAAGTTAATTAGTTAGCTTCACATTATGTGAAAAATTTAACTTTCAAGGCTTATGCCAAAACAAGCTTGTCTGGCCGATATATTTTATTCAGGTTCAGTTTTTAGTGAGTGGGTCTCAGGGAATGACCTTTTAGTCAGGATTGAAAACAGAATAAGCAGGATTTATAACAAAAAGATTAGATAGATCCTAGGAAAATGACTGTGCAGTTATTAGCCAAAAATACACACTTTTTATTGTACTACTCAAAAAGTGTGTATTTTTCACACAACAAATAAAAAACTTATGAAGATATTTTTAAACAGTGAACAAGATGATAGCCAAGACAACACCTAAAAAACTTACACTCTTGTTGCCTTTAACCATTCAATAATTTGTTTTTCAGGATCCGGGTTCAAGGTAATATTGGTAACCGCAGCGACAGTGTCGGCACCCGCTTCAAAGGCACCCTCTGCTCTTTGTATTGTCATGCCTCCAATAGCCACAAGAGGAATATGCCCTATTCTAACTTTCCAAAGAGTCAGTTTTTTTAAACCTTGTTGTTGCCATTTCATTTTTTTAAGTATGGTGGGATAAACAGGCCCCAGAGCAATATAATCTGGTGACAACAATAACGCACGCTCAAGCTCTTCTTCACAATGTGTGCTGATTCCCAGCTTTAGCCCCGCTGCTTTTATTGCCTCTATATCCGCCTCATCTAGGTCCTCTTGACCTAAATGGACATAATCACATCCAAGCTCGATCGCAAGCTGCCAATAATCATTAATAACCAGCTGGCAACCATGTTGCTCACATAGCATTTTCGCTTTCGTTATTTGGGACCTTACAGACTCCTGACTTTCTTCTTTTATTCTTAACTGGACAAGCTTGATCCCTAAAGGAACAAGTCTTTCAAGCCATTCATAGGAATCAAATATGGGGTAAAAACTGTCTAGTTGTGCCATTTAATGTCTCATTTTATTCAATATTCCGCTAACCTATGCCAATTCATATGGACATAGGTTTATGCGAGCGAATGACTTAACTTAAAAATGCTTTACCCATTACTGGGGTTGACGGTGTCGCCATATCTCTTGCATCAATAGGGTCTGCGTCAAAGGCCAATATACCCGCCTCAATAGCAAGTGAAAAAGCCCGCGCCATGGCAATAGGGTCACCAGCACCCGCTACCGCTGTATTGAGCAGAACAGCATCAAACCCCATCTCCATGGCTTGGGCAGCATGAGAAGGAAGCCCGATACCCGCATCAACAATCAAGGGTGTATCAGGAAAATGCGCGCGCATGGTTTTTAATGCATAAGGATTATTTAACCCTCTACCCGACCCTATCGGGGCCCCCCAAGGCATTAAGACCTCACACCCAGCTTGCAAGAGTTTTTCCGCTACGATCAAATCATCTGTCGTATAAGGAAACACCTTAAAACCGTCATCGATGAGAATTTTAGCAGCTTCAACTAACTCAAACACATTAGGCTGCAAGGTATCTTCTTCCCCTATCACCTCTAATTTAATCCAGTCTGTATTGAATACTTCACGCGCCATATGCGCAGTAGTAACCGCTTCTTTGAGCGTATAACAACCCGCTGTATTAGGTAGCACTTTAAGGTTAAGTTGTTGAATAATTTTCCAAAATGCTTGACCAGCTAACTCTCCGCCACTTTCACGCCTTAATGAAACCGTTACTATCTGACTTTCACTGGCCTTAATCGCTTGAGTTAAAATAGCAGGAGAAGGGTATTGGGCACTGCCTAATAACAATCGGTTATTAAAAGTCTCGCCATAGAGTTCTAACATTTTACCCTCCTTGCATCGGCGCTAATATTTCTAACTTATCACTGTCTTGCATTCTGCAATTTTTACGTTGTGACAAGGGTACAAAATCACCATTTATAGCGGTTGCTATAGTGACATCTTGATATCCTAATTGCGCAAGAACAGCGTCTAAAGCATTATTTTCAATCAAGGCCTCTATGCCATTAACATAAATTTTCACGCAATTACCTCATTAAAATTAAAATTTGCTAGCTTTTCAATATCATACTTATTCTGAATAATTGAGTCAGCAGCCAGTTTTGCCATATAGGGCGCTAAGAGGAAACCGTGTCGATACAGACCATTTATTCGCCACACATTATTATCTCTTTCCACTCTAGGTAAGTTATCAATAAATGCGGGGCGTAAATCGACACCCATTTCGATAATCTCAGCCTCGGCAAAACTAGGATGTAAGGCATAAGCCGACCCTAGAAGCTCCAACATAGAACGCGCACTAAATTGATTGCCTTGACCGTTCTCCACCATAGTCGCGCCTATCATAAAATGCTGCTCATCTCGTGGCACTATGTATAAAGGAATACGTGGGTGTAATAGGCGCACAGGACGAGACAAATTAAGCTCTTCTGTTCTAACAATAAGCATCTCGCCTTTTACTGGCCTTAAAGACCCTAGATCAGCAGCCGCTTGATAACCTCGACAATCAACTACCCTTTCAGGTAAAAGATCCTCTGGTATTACATCTTGATTAAAATGTATCTGGACACCTTGTTCTTGCACCACGCGCGCCAACCTTAACAAAGCCAGTCTTGGATCTAGGTGGGCCTCATCTTTGAAATATAACGCCTGTTGAAATCGATTCGCTAAATCAGGTTCCAGTGTGGCGATCGCCTCTTGATTAATGAGTTCATAACCTTGAGTTCTTCTGGCAAACCTCTGTAGCTCTTTACGGTCTCTGGATTGGGCAAATACCAAGGTCCCTTCTGCAAGAACAGAATCGTCATCCAGCACTTTTTGCCACCAAGACAAGGCTTGCTTGCCATATTCCAAAACAACGGGCTCTGCATTTTCAAATTCACACCAAGGCGCCAACATGCCGCCAGCAAACCAGGAGCAAGCTTTTTCACCAATTTTGGCGGCACGCTCATACATATGCACCTCAACACCCAAAGATGAGAGCTCCCAAGCTAACGACAGCCCCGCCACACCTGCGCCAATAATATTAACCTTCATTAACATCTAAACCTTGTTGCCAAAAAGCAGCTTCCATTCTCGTGGCTGTTGAAAATATTCTGCTTAATTTTGCCCAACGCGGAGAATCATCAGGCAATTGAGCTAATAAACGTTCAAGATGAGCCATTTGAGCGATGGCAGATTGAATAAACTCCTCAGATGCGTAGGTTTCGATCCAATCAAGATAGGGATTACCTTTTTTTAGAGTATTAACATCTTGGTTTAAGGAGAATCCAATTTGCGCATAACCCAAGGCACAAGGAGCAAGCGCGACTAACAAGTCGGTTAAATCCCCCGCTTGACCTGTATCCAATACAAAGCGCGTATAAGCAACTGTCGCAACACCTTCCTCCAACTCATCTAACTGCTGCACTCGAATATCCCAATCTCGGCAATAGTTAATATGTAATTGAATTTCATTTTCAATCAATCCAGTAAGACACGCCAAATTAGGTAACATATCAGCGATTGAATCACTTTTATAAACAGCTAACGCATAGGCTCTTGCGTATTGCTTTAAGAACAAATAATCCTGTTGCAGGTAATGCCTAAATGATTGACTGTCTAATGAGCCATTTGCTAATTTTGCAACAAACTCATGCTGCGTATAATCATTCCAAGCAGTTTGATTGGGCTTAACTAACTTAGTTTTAATGGCGTCAAATGCAGACAACTGCATTAATTTTGCCTCATTGTTATGTTGGTTTGTCATCTCATACCTCTTTATAAGAGGCTTTGATTACTCATCAAAACCCCTAATGTCATTTAACCTAAAAGGTCAGTTAAATCCCTTTTAGAAAAGATAGTCTTGGGTATTTGGAATCGTAGAAATAATGCCTGAAGCAAGGAGAAACTCAGCATAGTCTTGATAGCGGTTAACATCATATGCAGCAGGACGTAACGCTAAACGGCTCAAGGTATCTTTCCAAGCAAGCTGATTAAGTTCTGTATCCAGGTCTTTTTTGTAAGACTTAAATAGCAACCATGCATCATCAGGATGATTAATGATAAATTGGGTTGCTAACTCTAATGCACGATTAAATCGTTTTACTTGACCAGGCTTCAGTTTATCTGGGTTGGCAACAATCACTAGCTCATCGTATGGTGGCACACCTTCCTCTTCAACAAAGAAAGCCTTACCCTTAAACCCTTCCATCGCTAACTGATGCATTTCAAAATTACGGTAACCACCGTATATGGCATCAACTTTCTGTGATGCCAATGAACTAGATAATGCCCAACCTACATTGATAATAGAGACATCGCTTAATGCTAAACCCGAATTTCTTAGCATCACGCCTATTGTTGCCTCACTCACACCACCAGAAATTGCTGTACCTATCGATTTACCCTTTAGGTCCGCCAATGATTTAATATCACCCTCTTCAAGTACCATTAAGGTATTTAGCGGCGTAGCGATAAGGGTAGAAATACGTGTTAGAGGTAAACCATGCGCCACATCTTGAATTAATTCAGGCTGATACGTTACCGCAAAATCAACCTTCCCCGCTGCGACTAACTTTGGCGGCATACTTGGGTCAGCAGGCTCTTGTAAATTTACGTTTAGACCCTGCTCATCGAACAAACCTTTTTGCTCTGCCACAATCAAAGCAGCATGATCCGGATTAACGAACCAATCTAGCATGACATCAATATCATCTTGCGCGTGCGCACCTAAACTTAAAGAAGCGCAGACAAGAAAAAGGCTTAACTGTTTAACCATTGACATAAAATTTCTCATTATTGGGGGTTAGAATTAATTCTCGATATAAAGTCATTACGGGGTATTATCTTGCTGCCAAAAAATAGCTCTTTTAAGACATTGATCTGCAACAAAATATAGTGAAGTAGATAGGATGCATAACAGGGTTAAGGCAGCAAACATATCAGCCACCTGCATCCTTGCATTGGCATACATCATAAAGTAACCAAGCCCTTGTGATGAACCCACCCACTCGCCAATGATGGCACCTATCGGAGCGACGACCATCGCCATTCGAATTCCTGATGCCATAATAGGTAAAGCGGCGGGTAATTGAATTCGAAAGAGAATGTTTAATTGACTCGCTTGCATCGAGTGAGCTAAATCTAAATAGGCCTTTGATGACTGTCTCAACCCATCAAACGACGTCATTAAAATGGGGAAAAAGATAATAACGGCTGCCATAACGACCTTAGACGCCAACCCATAGCCAAACCAAAGTACGAGTATGGGAGCTATCGCAAACACAGGAATGGCTTGACTAAAAAGCAATACGGGTAATAACCAAAGCCTGACAGGTTTGAAATAAACCATTAGCATGGCAAACAACAATCCCGAAAATACACCAATCAAAAGTCCAAACACTATTTCAGTCAGTGTCACTAATAAATGAGGGTAAAGAACCTCTCTAAGCTGCCAAAACCTCACAAAGACAGCCTCGGGAGATGGCAGAATAAATCTTGGCACTTCAGTTATATAGACCAACAACCACCAAGCTAATAACAGAAACAAAATAGTCATCATCACGCGATACAAGCTTGTATCCATAAACGGTTTCATAATTGCGCCTGCATTATGCGCATAAGCTGTCCATGATAATCAGATAATTCATCACCAATTACCCTAGGGGGGAATGATCTTGGCTTCGGTAGCGAGACTAATGGCTCAACAGATAATTGCGATTGAGGCGACTTAGGGTCGAACGCCAATTTAATGGGGAAAAGTAATATTTCATGACCCATAATCAAGGCTTCAAGTGGATCATGGGTTACCAGTAAAACGGTTTTATTGCTAAACAAAACACTGCTTAGCTGCTGTAATTTGTGCCGTGTTATCGCGTCAACAGAGGAAAAAGGTTCATCCATTAAAATAATAGGTTTATCTTGGATCAAGGTGCGCGCCAGAGCGACTCTTTGACGCATACCGCCCGACAAAGTCAATACACTAACGTAGGCTTGATCCAGCATGCCGACTTTATCGAGTATCGATAACGCTTGTTCTTTTAATAATTCATTACAGTTTGCTTTTTTTGAGAATAGTGGTCTATTCACATCATACGCCAGTAACACATTATCAATGACAGACAGCCAGGGCAGTAACAAGTCTTGCTGAGCCATATAGGCAATATCTTGCTGAAAATCCTCCGCACGTTGTGTGTCAGCATTCTCATGCTGAATGCTTAATTCAGCCAAGAAAGCATCTCGATGCAAACCAACAAGTTGCTTTAATAAACTCGATTTACCACAACCACTTTGCCCCAATAGACAGGTCACTCGACCAAGCGATAACGATAATGAGATACCATGGTAAACAAAGTCGGCCTTTTCAGCATATTGTAAACTTGCCGTGATATCGTACTTTTCGACTCTACTATCTCTTTTTAGATTTGAAAGCATCATAAAATCAAAGACAAACTTGGGTTTGATTGAGCTTATAAAAATGCTCAACAGGACCGCTACCCTGCCCTAATTGATAGTCTTTAGCGTAATAAAGCGCTTGGCTAATATAATCCTTGGCGTTTTTGATTGCCTCCGGCATGTCAAAACCTTGCGCTAAATAGCTGGCTATCGCAGACGATAAGGTACAACCTGTACCATGAGTATTTTGCGTTGTTACCCTGTCACTTGAAAAATGTAAACAGGTATCACGAGTGGCCCATACGTCAGTGCTCTCAGGGGTATTCATATGCCCCCCTTTTAACAAAACACCTTTTGCGCCCAGTGGTAAAAGTTGCTTACAACTGGCCTCCAACTCTGCTGACGTTTTCGCTAAACTTGTCACCTCTTTATTTAACAAGACCTGTGCTTCATAAAGGTTCGGCGTTATTAAATCTGCTAAGGGGATCAAGTCGTTGACTAGTGCGTTAACTGCCTCACTTTGTAATAAGACATCACCACTGGTTGCAACCATGACGGGATCTAAGATGATATGGTTTGGTTGATATTTTTTGAGTACGTTGGCAATCATAGCGATAGTAGTGGCATCCGACAGCATACCTATCTTAACGGCGCATACGCGCATATCAGAAAAAACAGATTCTAACTGAGCTTGGACAATGTCGATGGGGATTGAATGAATTGCGCTAACGCCCTGGGTATTTTGAGCCGTAACCGCCGTAATGACAGAACACGCGTAAGAACCTGTGGCAGACATCGCTTTAATATCGGCTTGAATACCCGCACCGCCACCGCTATCAGAACCCGCAATGGTAAGTGTAATGGGAGGTTGTTTTTGACGCTGCA
>Ga0105354_1001064_pt1 | contig 16952 bp, 20 predicted proteins | sample GOMGulsemesocosm_FD_83658 | JGI IMG/M metagenome (GOLD analysis project Ga0105354, IMG submission 83658) | Methane-oxidizing microbial communities from mesocosms in the Gulf of Mexico - GOM9B Gulf of Mexico | ecosystem: Environmental > Aquatic > Marine > Cold seeps | place: USA: Gulf of America...
TATTAATGTGAATGATTGAAATGGTGTACTAATGCAATAATCATAAATCCTACAGGAATTAAGATAGCGTAAAGTTTACCAAAAGTTTTCAACCCTTTAGTGTATTTGTTGTTTGCTCCCATTGATTGGAATGCAGAATTGAATCCGTGTAATAAGTGCATTGCTAAGAAAGCAAAAGCACCAATATAAGCACCAACTCTAATTGGGCTATGGAATTTTTCTTGTAATTCATGGAAATATCTGAATTCACCATTGTGTAATCCTGACCAGTCACCTTGAATAAACTTCGTATTGATTTCTGGAAACCAAAAGTCAATAAAGTGTAATACCATAAAAGCTAAAATAGCTAAACCAGACCAGATCATGTTTCTACTCATCAAAGTAGAATTTGCTGCTCCGTTGTTTTTAGCATAGCTTACTTTTCGTGCACTGTTGTTTTTTATTTCTAACACAAATCCCATTACAAAGTGAAAAACAACTCCGAAAATCAATACAGGTTGCATAGCGTACTGTATCATAGGATTGGTTCCCATAAAATGAGAAAGGTTGTTGAAAGTTACTCCGTGATCTGGAAAAATTGATGTTAAGTTAATTACAAAATGTTGTAATAAGAAAAACATTAGGAAGAAGGCAGAGATTGCCATTGCAAATTTTCTTCCAATTGAAGATTTTAATAATCCGCTCATTGTATATGTTGAGTTAGTGAAATTCAAGCAAATTTAATTTTAATCAGGTGTTAAACAAAAATATCAGGTGTTTTTATCGCTTATTTAGAATGTATTTAAAGAGTTTTGAGTAGAAATTAGCGAAAAGGTAACAGCGAAGAGTAAATAAGAGAAAAGGAGGAAGTAGTAATTTATTGTTTTTGAAATAGTATTCAGAAGTTTAAAAAACAGAATTATTTCTATTCGCCCTTCGCTAAATTCTCTTCTCTAATTACAATTTCCGTATCTTCGAGTTTTAGAATTCAGATAATTAAAGCACATGAAAATTTTCCTTTTATCGGTTAGTGGGAGTTTGTACTCTACACAACGCTTGTTTAATGAGGCTTCCAAAATGGGGCATTACATTAGAATTATCGATCATACCAAATGCGCTATTTTATTTGATAAAAATCAACCCAGAATACTTTTTAATAATGAGGATATCACTAATTTTTCAGATGCTATTATCCCTAGAATTGGGGCTTCATTTACAGAGCATGGCTTAGCAATTGTTAATCAGTTTGAAAAAACAGATAGTTATACCATAGCAAGTTCTTTGGGGATTTTGCGTTCACGAAATAAGTTATTTACCATGCAACATATGGTGAAGAACAATATTCCAATCCCTAAAACATTATATACTAAGGACACACTATTGTTAAAAGAACAGTTGGATTTGCTTGAAGGCGATCAGTGTATTATTAAGTTTCTCGAAGGAACACACGGATTGGGGGTAATGTTGGCAGAAAGTAAAAAATCGGCAATTTCAATAATTGAAACCATGCATAGCTTGAACAAGCCAATTTTAATTCAGGAGTTTGTAAAAGAATCTAACGGAGAAGATATTCGTGCCTATGTTGTAGGAGATAAAGTTGTAGCTTCCATGAAGCGGAGTAGTGAGGGAAAAGATTTTAGAAGTAATGTACATCGAGGAGGAAGTACCTCGGTAATTGAAATGACTTCAGAAGAAAAAGAAATAGCAGTAAGAACAGCACAATGTTTGGACTTAGATGTAGCTGGAATAGATTTGATCCGTTCTAAAAACGGACCCTTAGTAATTGAAGCGAATTCAACCGCAGGATTGGAAGGTATTGAAAAGGCTACCCGAGTGAATGTAGCTAAAGAAATTATCAAACTAATAGAGAAGAATGCCGGTTAATAGTATAAAGCATATATTTAAAACGGATATAAAGCCAGGAGAAAATAAAATTATCAAACTCCCTATAGGCTCATTACCTACTGGGACTCCTATAAAAATTCCAGTATATGTTTTTAATGGAAAAGAAAAAGGATCAACAGTATTGCTACAGGGTGGATTACATGGCGATGAAATTAATGGGGTAGAAACCTGTAAGCGTATGTTGGTAAATGAATATTTCACGAATATTAAAAAAGGCTGTGTGATTGTAATTCCGTTATTAAATGTTTACGGATTTATTCATTTTTCGAGAGAGTTACCAGATGGTAAAGATGTAAACAGAAGTTTCCCAGGTTCTAAATCTGGATCTTTGGCAGGTAGAATTGCTTATTATCATACCCATGAAATTTTACCGCACATAGATTTTGGAATCGATTTCCATACAGGTGGAGCAATGCGTAGTAATTATCCTCAAATTAGGTATACTCCTGATTGTACAGAAAGTAAAAAACTAGCAAAGATTTTCAATGCCCCCATACAGTTTGAGTCTAGCTTAATAAAGAAATCATTTCGTGCAACAGCAGAAAAGAAAGAAACACCAATATTAATATTTGAAGGAGGGGAAAGCATGCGTTTTGACGAACTTTCAATCAACGAAGGTATACAAGGAGCATTGCGTGTTTTAGCAAAACATGGAATAATCGATACACATTCATTAGCTACTAAAAACAAGAATAAAACAGTTGTATTAAATAACAGAAAGTGGATAAGAGCTCGTAAAGGTGGAATTTTCACCTCTAACATACATAATGGAGAAGGGATTGAAAAGGATCAGGTGTTGGGATATATTACTGATGCTTATGGAAATAGAAGTACAGTGGTAAAAGCTCCTTTTGATGGCTATGTGTTTTGTATCAATAATCATCCTTTAGTAAACCAAGGAGATGCATTGTTTCATATAGGAAAAAGAGTTTAGACAGCTTGGCTGTTAGACACAAGAATAAATACAATAGAATTTAAAATTAGAAGTTAAGGAGTCGGGAGTTAGAGAAGTTAAGAATTTGTTTTTTATTTACAGCAATAATCAGCGATTCCCTAATATACTAAAAAACAAAAAAATGACAACACAAGAAGTAGCAAACAGATTAGTTGAATTATGCCGACAAGAAAAACATCCACAGGCTCAAAAAGAACTATATCATAACGACATTGTAAGTGTAGAGGATGAAAAATCAGGAGCTCCAATAACAAAAGGAATGGATGCTATCAGAGCAAAAACCGTTGTTTGGGATGAATCAGTAGTGGAGATTCACAGTGCGTTTGTATCTGATCCTATTGTAACAGGAAATCATTTTGCAGTAACTATGGAAAATGATATTACGTTTAACGACAAAGGAAGAATTCAGATTAACGAAATATGTGTGTACGAAGTACAACAAGGAAAAATTGTTAGAGAACAGTTTTTTTATAATATGTAATTTATCAGTTATAACATGTCTGTTCGAGCGCAGTCGAGAACTTTTTAACTATTAGCTTTCGACTGCGATCAAGCTGACACTTAAAATATTTTAACAACAATATAAAACCAATCAATTATGAAGCTAAACCCGTATTTGAATTTTGATGGAAATTGTGAAGAAGCAATAAACTTCTATGCTGATGTGTTAGCAGGAGAAATAAAAATGCTAATGCGTTATGATCAAATGCCACCTGATGTTTGTGAAATAGGAGGTATTAGCAAGGATAAGGTCATGCATGCTACCTTAGAATTTGGTGAAGGCAATAGTATTTTGTTTTCAGATAATGTAAACCCTGGTTTTGTACAAGGAAACAATGCACATATGAGTTTGAATATTCCAGAGGAAGAGGAAGCAGAAAAGGTTTTTATGAGTTTACTAGAAGGAGGCACAGAAACCATGCCTTTTGGTCCAGTGTTTTGGGGCGGGAAATTTGGAATGCTAACCGATAAATTTGGTACTCACTGGATGGTAAGTTCAGCACATTAATATAGGAAGAGTTATCCCTTTATTAAATGTGCTTTTTGTACAGTTGTTATTGGATAGGAAATCACTTCAGATACATCGGTGTTTTCTTGTCCAGTAACCACTTTTTTGTTTTTGTTAGTGGCTGTTATTTCAAAGTTCATGTCATTTTTATAAAAACGTAAAGTAGTAGTGATAATAGTTTCTTCTACTTCAAACATAAAATATAAGCTGTCGTCAAATAATTGAGCATCTAGTAAAATACCATTATTTTCATCTACTAAATATTGCCCTTTTGAGGCGTCTTTTGTAAGTAAAGTGTATTTTCGTTCTTGTCTTTTTCCATCAAAAATATAAACAAGCATATACTGATATTGATTATTTTGATCAGTTGTATTCAAATGAAACTCCATACCAATTTCTTTTGTGCCGTTTACAGAATGAATTTTTAAATCACCTTTATAAATTCCGAAATAATCATCAGGAAATTGAAGTATTTTCTCTTGTGAAAAAGAGTTGATAAAGAATAGTACTGCAATTAAAAGGAGTGTTTTTTTCATGTTATAAATGTTTTAAAATTCCAGAATCAAATGGAGTCCAGATAGCGGTTTTTATTTCAGCTTTTTTCAGTATGTCGTTAGTCCAAGTATTGCAAGTATTTAAACAGGTATAGTTTCCATTGGCTTCATAAAAAGTATCGTTAGTTCCGTAAGTATACCCTTCTATTTTTATAAACCCCTTATCCTCTTTTAGTTGAAAAGTATCGAGGATGTTTTTTTCTATTGATATTAATTGATAATCGTTTATCATTATTTTTTTCCAATCTGAAGCAGTTTTTTTGTATTCTGTTACATGCATGGCAGTTGGGCTCTTTAAAAAGACAGCATTAACTGCAGTGGAAAAAGTTAAATCTCCCCAAGTAGGTGTGTTTAAAAAAAAACCTTTGTCTCCCCAGCCAAAAGCTACATATTTAGTGTTAGGGTTTAGTTTAAGCTTAGTATCAATATTTTCAACAGGAATGATGATGGCGGTATGTACACCATTAGAGGCTACATAGATTGGTTTGTGTTTATCTGTAAATTCTTTTTTAGGATTGGTAGCAATATTGGAGCAAATCCAAGCGGTTAATAAGTACAGAATTACAAAGCTGAAAAAGAATAACATCATTCTTTTTACAAGGTTCAAAATGTATTTGATTATTTTTTTCATAAACTCATTTTACTACTCTAAAGCCTACGTTTGAAAATGATGCTTGTTTGTTCACTCTACCTACATCATGAGAATTGAAATAATTACAAGAGTTGAATGAACACCACCAAGACCCTCCTCTTGAAGCAGCAAGATGTTTGTATTCTTTTATATATTCAGGTACATCTAAACACAACTCAAATACATTGCCATAGACATCATATAAACCTTTTTGATTTGGTGAATATGAGCCTACTGGTGCTGTAAAAATATGTTTTTCTAAATTTGATATTTCTTGGTGTGTTTTTCCTTTCCAAATATTTGCATATTGATGAATATCCTCTAGTTTTCCTTTAAAGAAATGTTTGTTATTATCATCTCCACTTGAGGCTACTTCCCATTCAGCCAGTAAAGGTAATCTCACATTTGCCCAATTACAATAAACCATTGCATCATTAAAGCTTATAGTCGTGACAGGATGATTCATTTTAGTTTCTATTCCTCCTCTAGAAACACCCTGAGGAAATCGCCAATTAGCTGTAGGGTCTTCTTTCCATTCATACTCAGGCAATGATAGATCAAGAACTAAGGCATCCTTATATTTTTCGGCGTCTGTTATATAGTTAGTAGCTTTTACAAAAGTTTCAAACTCTTTGTTAGTCAATTCATATTTGCTAATAGTAAAAGAGTTCAAAGATACCTCTCTAAAAGGGTTCATAGAGTTATCTTGTTCACCAACACTATATACTCCATCAGTAATTGTTACATATGATTTATCTTGTTTTGAGCAAGATGTAAAAAGTAGTAAAAGAAATATTATTCTTGTAACTTCCATTGATAATAGTTTTTGGCTATCGTTAAAATCTCTTTTATTTTTTTTTCTGAAGTATCAAGACCATTTAAATCCCATATCCTACCCTTATAAAATTTACCATCACCTTTCATTTCTTTAAAAATATTCGATTCAAAAAAAGGTGGGTATTTGTCTTCAAACATTAAATTTATTAAAGCAGTTAATATTAACGTATTTGATTTTTTATTAAAAGTTTCTATTAAGAGAGGAATACATTGATATAAATTAAGGTTTTTAATAACATTATAAACTGTTATTGGAATGGCATCTTTTTGCAGGTAACATTCACTTATGTAGTATGAAACTGAATCAGTATTCCTTTTCAATAATTTCATTTGTCTTTTGCTTATATGAAATCCTTCAGGACCACTTCTAAAATAAGGAAGTATAAAATCATTGAAATCATCATAATTATAATAACCACTGCAAGTTTGAGAGGAAAATTCAGGGTAAACTAAAGCATAAATCAAACTTTGTTTAATAGTAAAACTATTTATTATAGAATCAGAAGCTCTTTCAATACTTTTTCCATACATAGTAAATCCTTCAAAACGATTGTCTTGCTCTCCCTTAGAAAAAAGAATTTTATGTACAAAAAGTCTTTCTTTATCAAAGCAAAAATCTGCTAATCCTATAAAGTTAGGATGAGCATAGGGGGGCTTTCGAATCTTACCTATTGAATCATTAGGCGGTATGTTCATTTTGTCATAGTGAACCTGATAAGCTTTTTTAATACTGTCTAAAAGTTTTTGATCATTTAGCTCTTGAGTATTAAGATTCTTTCCTTCCTCGTTTTTACATGAAAAAAGAGTAGCGAGTAGTAATAATAGTAATAAAGTTGGTTTTTTCATAGCTGGTAATTACTCAACAATCGGTTGTAGTCCTCTAAAGCCCATATCCACAACTTGTTCACCAGCATTTGGTTCAAATTTTCCATCAGCAGTTATTTCTGTCCATTCAAAACTATTATTGGTAGTTAATGACATAGTAACGACTACGTTTTCTGTTTCATTTCCAGTAATGGTTAATCCGCCAGCAAATTCACCAGTAACCACACATGATCCTGCAGGAATAGGAGATGTAGCTGAAATGGGGTTTGGAACAGTGGTTCCAGGAGCTTGCCCTTCTGTAATTGTTCCTACAGTTTCAAAGGCCCAATATCCTTGTGGCTTGTTTGTGTTTACGGTAACATTTTGTCCATTCACTGCATGGCTAGTAATGTAGTTATTAAAACCAACAAAACTTGCTAAAGTTCCTGTGTAATCATTCCCTTGATACAAGAAGTCTATATCGTAATTCTGATAGGTTAACGATATTCTTGTCCACTCATAAGTACCTGTCTGAATACTGTTCAAAGGAATTGACAAAAACACTTCGTTTTCTGTGACAACTTTTGCAGTTTGAAAATCTAACGCATTTGATCCTCCAGCTGTAGTTTCATCTCCTTTATAAATAATTTCACCATCTCCTAAGGCGGTAAAGGCGGTAGGAGCAAGTTCTATATAATGGGCGCTCATCATATTAAAATTAGGCGATTGAGCAGCGTTTCCTACAGTAATGGTTTCTGGTAAGCCAAAATTATCTAACCTAACTTGAGTGTTATCAAATTTGAACTTTACAATTAGCTGTGGTCCTGACTGAAGATCAGGGGCAGCTGAATCATCATCATTACTACATGAAAATAATAGTATACCGATTAATCCTAAAAAAAGATGTTTTGTTTTCATAATGAGAAAGATACTAAATTATTCTATTACTAAAGAAACGTTGTTTTTGGCTATATTCGTATTTACCTCAATGATATATTCCCCCTTTGGTAAATAATAGTTGTTGTTTTTCTTTTTAGAAATTATAAGTGATTCAGTAGATTTTTCTAAGATTTCTTTTCCTTTTTCAGAAATAGTCAAATCGTAATTTATAGTATTGAAACCTTTTTCTAATACAGTAGTAAATTGTTTTAATTCACTATTGTTTTTAGTTAATACACGTACGATTGCTTTAGTTTGTTTAGAGCTAAACACTTGTGTTTGAGTGTTGGGTTCTTCTGCTTTTAACCATTTACTCCATGAACTTCCCCAATTAGGACTATGCTTAATTTTAGGGATGTCAGCAATATATAAGGAGGTGTTTTTAAAATTGTGATATTCTTCAAAAATTCCCACATTAGTTTTATATAAACTGCGTCCGTGTGTAGCCACGAGTAAATCGTTAGTTGGTGAGTGTACTACTAAATCGTGTACTGCTACATTTGGTAATCCATTAGAAAAAGCTTCCCAAGAAGTTCCTTTATTAAAAGAAACATATAATCCGTTATCGGTACCAACGTATAAAATGTTTTCATCGTTAAAATCTTCTTGAATGACATTTACAGAAGATTTTGGCAATGTACTGCTGATATTATTCCAAGTTTTTCCATAGTCTTCTGAAATGAAAATGTATGGGGTAAAATCATCAAATCGATATCCGTTTAAAGTAACATACACTCTTGATTTTAAATGACTAGAAGCAATTACTCTAGAAACCCATAAATTGTTAGGTAATATACCGGTTATATTCGTCCATTTTTTGCCTTTGTTTTTAGTTACATATACCAACCCATCATCACTTCCCGTATAAATTAACCCTTCTTTTAATGTTGATTCCGAAATAGAAGTTAGCGTTCCGTAAGCTACATTTCCTCGTTTTCCTCCTTGAGTAAGGTCTACAGAGATCGTTTCCCAATCATCTCCTTGATTTTCTGACTTCATTAATTTATTCCCTCCCAAATACAATAGATCTTGATTATGAGGTGATAATAAAATAGGCGTTTGCCAATTGAAGCGATAAGGTTTTTCACCCAAACTATGTTTCGGTTGAATGTATTTTCTTTCAAGTGTGGTTTTATTTATTCTATAATAATTTCCAAACTGATATCCTGTAAATACAATGTTGTTGTCTCTATTATCTATTTGTACTTGCATACCATCACCCCCCATCAAATTCTGATACGGATACTTCCCTGATTGATGCCAGCTTTTATCTTCTACATGATTATTTGGCCCAAACCAAACACCATTATCTTGTAAGCCACCGTATACATTGTACGGCTCTGCATGATCTACATTTACTGTATAAAATTGGCCAACAGCAGGATTGTTACATTTTATCCAGCTTTCACCATCATCATAAGAAATGTTTACACCACCGTCATTTCCATCTATTAAATGGCCTTTTAAATTTGGGTTTACCCACAAGGTTTGATGATCCGCATGCACGTTTTCTTTACTGATAGATGTAAAGGTTTTTCCACCATCATCCGATTTAATAACAGGTACACCACACAAGTATATTTTGTCTTTGTTTTTAAAGTCTACCCGGATTTCTCCAAAGTAATATCCATAGGAGAAAAATAAATCATCTAAATAATCTTGATGTGTTTTAGTCCATGTTTTTCCGGCATCATCACTTCTGTATACTTCAGCACCAATAACAGGTGTGTCAAATAATTTTGAATTAGCGGTGTCTAAATAAGTAGCAATGTCATTTGGTTTAGCTTCTCCAGATCGAATTAATTGCTTAACGTTTTCAGCACGATACTTTTCTTGAAATCCGTTTCGTTTTAAAAACCCGTTTAACTTTTTATCAGATAGGCTTAGAAAATCTTCTACCGATATTTGTTTAAAGTCTTCTTTAGTTAATCCTTTTTTAATATCTGTACTGTCTTTTTTTCTTCTATTTTGATTGTCTAATACAGCATATAAAGTTTTTGAATCATACACTGTTAGTCCAATCCTACCAATTCCCTCGCCAGCCGGAAAACCTGAATCAGTATTAATCTTCATCCAATTTTCGCCAGCATCAGTACTTTTATAAATACCAGATTCACTACCATTACCTGTAAAATTCCAAGCTTTACGTTCACGTTCCCAAGCAGCGGCATATTGAATGTTGAAATTATCAGGTTGTACTTTTACATCAATTACCCCAGTGTTTTCAGAAATAAATAAAGACTGTTTCCATGTTTTTCCACCATCAATGGTTTTGAAAATCCCACGTTGTTTATTTGAGGAATATAAATGTCCAATTACACCAATAACAACTTCATCAGGATTATTAGGGTTGATTACAATACTTCCAATATGATGCGAATCTGTTAAGCCAACATTCATCCAAGTTTTACCATTATTGGTGCTTTTTAAAATACCAATCCCCGCATAAGATGAACGAGATGAATTATTTTCTCCAGTACCCACCCAAATAGTTCGTGTTTTCCAATGCACAGCAATATCACCAATGTTTTGAGTTTCTGATGTATCTAAAATAGGACTGAACGTTGTACCATTATTTTTGGTATGCCATAAACCTCCAGAAGCATATGCGGCATAAAATTCATTAGCATTATCAGGATTCACTGCTAAGTCTACCACGCGACCACTCATAATAGTTGGGCCAATACTAGTAATTGGAATGTTTTTTACAAGAGATGTTTCTTGTGCTATTAGAAATGAAGTGAAAAGAGAGAGTAGTAGGGTAGTGATAATTTTCATAGAATGAGTATATTCAATTCGGGTTAAAAGTACATAAATTATGAATACTTGTAAGATGTTTTAAAACATGTATTTTTGAGTTGTTAAACTGTATTAATTAAGAAGGAATAATGGAAGCATACATTTTAAAAGAGTATTTAAAACGAATGATAAATGATGAGTCATTAGATGTTTACTTGTCTGAAATTATAAACTCTTTTACGATGTTACAATTAAAAAAGAATGACTTTTTTGTAGAAGAAGGCACCGTTTGTAGGTATTTCGGTTTTATAGAAAGTGGTGTTTTACAACATTCTAGTATTGTTATAGGTGAAGAGAAAACGACTTATCTCGCTTTAAAAAATTCTTGTGTAGCTGCTTTGAAAAGCTTTTTAAAAAAGACTTCTTCCAGAAAAAACATTAAAGCATTAAGTGATTGTACCCTTTGGGTAATTAATTGTGATGCTTTTAATGATCTTATAAAAAACAACAAGGCTTTTCATACGTTTTATTTCAACTTGATAGAAAATCAAATATTTTTAATCGATGATTATCGAATTGATTTATTAACCTTAACACCAGAGGAACGTTATCATAAATTGTTGATAAACGAACCAAATTTATTACAAGAAGTACCATTACATTACTTAGCTTCATTTTTAGGAATTTCTTCAAGACATATGAGTAGAATTCGAAAAAATATAAAATAACGCCAAATGGCTAGTTGATTAAATATAATCTTGGTTATTTTTGAATTTGAATTAATACAAAAAGACATCATGAAATACGCACCAATTAAAAGCGAGTTATTTATAACTAATAGAAAGAATTTTGCAGCGCAAATGAAACCAAGTAGTTTGGCGGTTTTTAATTCCAATGATATTTACCCAGTAAGTGCTGATAGTACATTACCATTTGCACAGCACAGAGATATCTTTTATTTAAGTGGTGTAGATCAGGAAGAAAGTATTTTAGTGTTATTTCCAGATTGTCCTAAACCAGAACATAGAGAAATTTTATTTTTAAAAGAAACAAATGAGCACATTGCTGTTTGGGAAGGTGAAAAGCTGACTAAAGAGGCTGCGTTTACTACTAGTGGTGTTAAAACAGTATACTGGTTACAAGATTTAGAGAAAGTGTTGTTTGAAATCATGACACAGTGTGACACCGTATATATTAACACAAACGAACATTACCGTGCAAATGTAGAAACGGAAACACGTGAAGCTCGTTTTACAAAATGGTTGTTACAAAAGTATCCTGCGCATTCAGTTGCTAAGTCTAATCCAATTTTACAACGCTTACGTTCAGTAAAGCACCAAGTGGAATTGGATTTAATTCAACAAGCATGTGATATTACTGAAAAAGGATTCCGTAGAATATTAAATTTCGTTAAACCAGGAATATTCGAATACAATATTGAGGCTGAATTTATGCACGAATTTTTAAACAACCGTTCAAAAGGTTTTGCATATACGCCAATAGTGGCTTCTGGAAACAATGCGAATGTATTGCATTATATAGAAAACAATCAAGAGTGTAAAGCAGGAGATTTAATTTTATTAGATGTTGGTGCGGAGTATGCTAATTTCTCTTCGGATATGAGTAGAACAATTCCTGTTTCAGGACGTTTTACAGATCGACAAAAAGAAGTTTATAATGCGGTAAACCGTGTTAAAAATGAAGCGACCAAAATGTTGACTCCTGGAACTATTTGGGCAGATTATCATGTTGAGGTTGGGAAACTGATGACTTCTGAATTATTAGGATTAAACTTAATCGATAAAGCTGATGTTAAAAATGAAGATCCAAAGTGGCCAGCTTACAAGAAATACTTCATGCATGGTACATCTCATCATATGGGATTAGATACCCATGATTATGGTATTTTAACAGAGCCAATGCAAGCAAATATGGTATTTACTGTTGAGCCAGGAATTTATATTCCTGAAGAAGGTTTTGGTATTCGTTTAGAAGATGATGTAGTGATTCAAGAAAAAGGAGATCCGTTTAACTTAATGCGTAACATACCAATTGAAGCAGAAGAAATTGAAGATATAATGAACAAGGCATAGCCTTGATTTTAGTATTTATTCTGTGCTTGAAATTAAGCAAAAGTAAAAATAGTTTCTTTGGTCATTTCGACGATAGGAGAAATCGCATATTAGTTAACGTTAAATTTAGATACGTCTTTTCTGCGTTTTACATTTTGTAGTACAAAATAACTATTACCAAAAAGCTTTATATTAAACCAGCTTGTTTCATTTAAAATGAAACAAGCTGGTTTTTTTTGATATTGATTACTGCGTTACCGTAAATTTCCTAGCTTCTACTTTTGGGAAATCTATTTCAGTTTCAGCTAAGTGATTTACATAGTTTGTTAAGGTGTTTGATATCACGTTTAATACTATTTCTAAAATATCACCGTCGTTATATCCGGCATCTTTTGCAGCTTTAATAACCTCGGATGATACTTGTCCTCTGTTTTCGGTTATTGCTTTTGCAAATTGTAATCCTGCTTGTGCTTTCGTGTCATCTGCAATTCCTTGTCTGCTTTGTTCTGTTTGTTCTTCAGTTAAACCATTAATTTTACCAATGGCGGTATGTGCAGACAAACAGTAGTTACAGTTGTTTGTTTCTGCAATTGCTAGGGCTAATTGTTCTCTGTATTTATTTGTAAAATTCCCGCTAGCAGTTAATTGTCCTAAGCTTAAATAGGTTTGTAAAGTGGCAGGAGAATTTCCAAATACTTTTACTAAGTTCGGTATAAAGCCTAATTTCTTTTGTACAGCATCAAATAATTCTTTTGATTTTCCTGTAGTTGTTTCCGGATTTAAAGTCTCAATTCTTGTACTCATAATATAAATTTTTTAATGATTATTATTTGTTTGATTTAGTTTTGCATTCGCATAATTTTCTTTCAGGAAGTTGCTCATTGTATTCCTGATATCCCCAGCAATTAGGGCATTGCTTTTCAGCTGAATTTTCCATAGTTACATGTTTTTTAATTGGTTTAAATGTCCTTTTAACATTCCTTCAGAAATCAATCCGTTATGTCTATTGACTTCTTTTCCTTTATGTAAATAAACTAGAGTCGGGATGCTTCGCACGCCAAATTGGGCAGCTAACTCTCTGTTTTGATCAACGTTAATTTTTCGTACAGTAACCTCTCCTTCAAATTCATCTGCTAATTTGTGAACGGTAGGTAAAAGCGTTTGACAAGGACCACACCAATCTGCATAAAAGTCGATTGCTACAGCGTTGTTATTTGCTATTGTTTCTTGAAACTCATTTTGATTTAATTGTATGTCCATATTCCTTTGTTTTGTACTCCTGGTTAGAGGAGTTGTTTATTGATAGTACAAAGATGCGACAGGAATAGGCTTCAAGAAATGGACAAAAGTTCCTTATGGTTGGACAGCCTACTTTTTATAGTCTGTTTTGAAGAGTAATGGAGATTTTGTAGTAGATTTTGTAAAGAATCTACTGAAATACGCTGGGTCATTAAACCCTAAACTGAAAGCTATTTGTTTTACAGAATCTGAAGAATATAGTAATTGTCGTTTTGCTTCAAGGATGATTCTGTTTTTTATAAAGTCACTTGGAGTTAGTGAACCTATCTTTTGAAAATGTTTGGTAAGTGATTTTGGAGAAATACCCAAACGATTTGCATATTCAGTTACGGAGTGTAGTACTTTATAGTTTTGTTCTACTAGTATACTAAAGTCTTTAAAAAGTTGCGATTCTACATCATCTTTTATTTGATAATGTGCTGTCTTGATACGAACGGCGTGAACAATAAACTGTTTTAAATAGGCTTGAAGCATATCATATTGACCGGTTTCTGATTGTTTTAATTCATCAACTAAACTGGTTATAATAAACTCTAATTTTATAGTATCGTTTTCCGATGGTTGTAAAAACGGAGTGTCATATATGTTGTTAAAAAGTACACCGTTGCAAGCCACTTCTTTATCATGGGTTTGTATGCAATAGAAATCTCTTAAGAAAGTGAGTTTATACGCTTCTTCAATTGCCTCTGAGTCCACTGAAAAAACTTGACCCGGTGATAAAAAAAAGAGCGTATTACTGTCAAACGAATAGTTTTCAAAATCAATATGATAAATTCCAGAACCTTTCTTAATCCAGTAAATACTATAGGCATCTACTTGTTCGGGCTCATTCATTATGCAAGCTTTATCAAATTGGACTACACTTAAGGAGAAGCTATTTTTATAGGTGTATTTGGTAATATCTTGTATAGCCACTTGAAACGGTTTTTATGTTTGTCGTAAATAATAGGTGTTCATTAACCCATCAGTGAGTTTAATTATCAAAGGGGTACCATCAAGGAAGCGCTAGTGATTAACGGATGCTCTTGCATGCTTGGATTTAGAATATTGATTTACTATAGTCCTATGATTAGTACAATATAATTGATTTTTTAGGAACTATAAGTATCTTTGTAGCGTTTAAATCCAAGTGAATATAGATGCAATTAGATTATAAGGGGACTTCAGTTTTTTATACTGATGAGGGAAAAGGAAATACGATAGTGTTGCTACATGGTTTTTTAGAAAATTCAACGATGTGGAATGCGATAAAACTGGAGTTGATAAAGAGAAACAGAGTAGTATGCATTGATTTATTGGGACACGGACAAACGGAGTGTTTTGGTTATGTACATCCTATGGAATTAATGGCTGAGGTAGTTGCTGAGGTGTTACATTATTTAAAAATCCGACGCTCTATTTTCGTAGGGCATTCCATGGGAGGATATGTTGCTTTGGCTTTTGCAGAACAATTTCCAGATAATGTAAAAGGCTTATGTTTGCTAAATTCAACTACAAGGGCAGATTCTATTGAACGCGTAGTGTTGCGAAGCAGAGCCATAGAGGCAGTTAAAACCAATTATAGTAATTTGGTACGTATGTCTATCAGTAATTTGTTTAGACCAAAAAGTTTAACGCTATTTAGTGAAGAAATAAAACAAGTTAAAAAGGAAGCTTTAAAAACTCCTCTACAAGGATATATTGCTGCTCAAGAAGGAATGAAAATTCGCGAAGACAGAGAAGTGCTACTTAATTTTTCACCCTATAAAAAAATGATTATTTACGGAAAAAAAGACCCGATATTAAACTTTGAGGATGTATTAAATCAAATAGAAGGTACAGAAGTACGTAAAATAGAACTTCCTGATGGTCATATGTCTCACATTGAAAACCAACAAGAAGTTATCAATGCTTTACAAGAGTTTGTGAAGGGGTGCTAAAACTATTTTAATTCTTAAACGTCTGTTTAATAGTTAGAATGTTTTTTTTTCACAGGTTAAGTCCCTTTTATCGGTCATTAATAAACGTATGTCATTTAAGTAAATAAAGGACAAATAGTAGTTACATAAAAAGCACTATATTCGCCCCCTAAACTATTAACTTAAATGAAAAAAAACGCCCTTTTTATACTATGCTTTATTGCGTATACAGTTACTATTGCTCAAAACAGTTTACAGTTTAATGGAGCACAATTTGTAAAAGTTAATAATCCAGACCTTACTGCTTTTCTAGACAATCAGTTTAGTATAGAAGCTACTGTCAAGCAAACTGCACCTACATTAGAACGATAAGTACTATTAAAGTACTATAATAACAACATAAACCAAGGTTTTATGTTATTCGTTAAGCCTAATGGTGAATTGGTGTTTAAATACAATAATCAAAATTATGTATTTCCTGATTTTACATTAGACAAGCAATGTCATGCCATAAGCGTTGTAAAAAGAAACTTTAAGCTAAATTACTATGTAGACGGAGCTTTAATAGGAACCGATTTTATTTTAGATGTCAATCCTGTATTACCAAATAAAACTAAGCTATTTATTGGTGGAGTGCCGAATGGAATACATAATTTTATAGGGGAAATAGACGAAGTACGTTTACATAAAAATGCACGAAATAAAAATTGGATAAACAATCATATTTTTAATAATCTAACGGGTAATGATCTTAATGGGCTTGTTGCTTATTATAGTTTTGATACCATAAACAGCCAAACAATATTGGATGATTCCAACAACACTAATAATGGTATGTTAGGAAATAGCAATGCTATTAATTCATACGACCCATCAGTAGTTGGCCAAGCCTGTATAAGCCCTATAGCTACAACAAGCTCTTATTGTAGTGATATTACATATAACCAACAACCTTATGTAGAACATGAAACTCTCCAGTAATAGGTATTGAGGAACCTGAAGAGCTTTTAGGGCATATTTTTGATAGTTATGGTAATAGATACGCTTATGAAAATATAACAATTGCTGAAAGAAATACAGCTCAGAGTAAAACTACATTTCCTACCTGTACTTCAGGCTATTTTACCTTACATTTTGAACCAGGTAGTGGTATGGAATCTACGACAGACCCTATACATGCTAACAGAAGAGCGGTAATTTGTCAAGTATTTAATGACATTTCAAATATGATAAGCTCTCCTTTAACAAGTACAGGGAATACCGTAAATATTTGGATGCGTGACCTGAACCAAATGGGAGGCACTACTAATGTACTAGGTAAAGCAAGTGCA
>Ga0105354_1001069_pt1 | contig 16919 bp, 10 predicted proteins | sample GOMGulsemesocosm_FD_83658 | JGI IMG/M metagenome (GOLD analysis project Ga0105354, IMG submission 83658) | Methane-oxidizing microbial communities from mesocosms in the Gulf of Mexico - GOM9B Gulf of Mexico | ecosystem: Environmental > Aquatic > Marine > Cold seeps | place: USA: Gulf of America...
AATGATAGCTGTATGTTGCGTTATTTCAATAATGCAATATACAGCGTGTTGTATTTAGTTTTTTTCTTTTCAAAAGTAACTAAATTTCTTCATCCTCATTTAGGATAATGATAAAAACGAAGTAAAAAGAAAATGACGTAGTTCAAAAAAACAGCAAAATAATAAAGATAAAAGGACTTCAATTGCTAGGGATAATTATTGAATATATACTTGTATATGGACAGTCATTATAACTAGTTTTAGAATGATAAAAGGAAAAAAACGCTTAACTTAAGATATTGGTATCCAGTTATTTGAATAGTTTTTTAAGTTGATTTTGTCATTTTTTTTCCATAACTTTGGTCAAATAATTTACTCGATTCTACTTATACAAATTAACATTTGCAACGCAGAAGTCTCCCAAATGATTTGAGTTATCCAACTCCATTGGCTAACCACCAAGACCTTAAGTTAATCCTTTTAAAATCTTTATTTTATCGTTCCAATTGAAGGAGTTTTTCGATTGTTTTTTTTAATTAAATACAACAATGGGATATACATCATTATTGGTGCATATCCCACATATGTTTCAAGTGAAATATACTAAAAAAAGTAATATGACTTAAAAATAGGCTATCCAATGAGGGGGGATGTGAGGTACAAAAAGTTTTTAAATGTTAAATTTTAACGACTGTGTATGCTTTAGTTTTTATAAATTTAATTAGAGGTATTTAATAATGCTACAGTATGGCAAGCAGCTATACCAGCAGTTTCTGTACGTAAGCGTGTATTTCCTAGCGCAACCGGAGCAAAGCCATTACTCATGGCCAGTTTAATTTCATTAGTTGAAAAATCACCTTCTGGGCCAATTAAAATGGTGTAGTTTACTTTTGGTGTTACTTGGGAATGCAATTGTGTTTTCTCTTGTTCTTCACAATGTGCAATAAACAGTTGTCCTGTAAAATCTTGATTGATAAATTCTTTAAAACTGACCGCTTCATTTAGTTTAGGTAATTGCATTTGTAAAGATTGTTTCATGGCACTTTGAATAATTTTATCAAAACGTTCCTTTTTGATTACTTTACGTTCGGAATTATCACAGAATATTGGTGTGATTTCATCAATTCCAATTTCTGTAGCTTTCTCCAAAAACCACTCCATTCGGTCATTCATCTTAGTAGGAGCAATGGCAATGTGTAAGTTGTAATCATGATTTTCTATTTGTTTAGTAGTATTTATTTGTACCAAACAGTTTTTTGCGTCAGCAATAGTAATTTCAACTGTAAACAGAATCCCTTTTCCGTTAGTGATGTTCAGTATGTCTCCTTCTTTTTTACGTAATACACGAACTATATGTTTACTTTCTTCTTTTGAAAAATTGTATTGTTTGCTTTCAGAATTAATATCTGGACTATAAAATAATTGCATTAAATTTCTTTTAGTTTTGGCATGTTCAATGCCTAATTCAATAAAAAACTGTAATTGTTCTTCTGTTTTTATAGCATCTGGTAATACATATAAAAACTCTTTCATTGCCTTTTTAGTAAAATCCATGGGCTGAATGTTCTCTTTTGCTAATAATTCACCCATTTTTGAAGAAATAACTCTAACAGCAAGTTTTTCTTTTACAATTCCTATAGTCATTTTTCCATTGTATAGAAAAACCAGACCTCCAAACATTTTCTTTTCCGTAAACTCTTCTGGGAAAAGTGCTACTGAAGTGCGAACGCGAATTGCAAGTAATTCGTTAAAAGCCATTGTATAAATTAATTAAATGTGCTAATTAATCTTTTCTTTTTCTCTTTTTCAAAAGTGATTTTCAACACTTGTAGTAATCGTATATCTTTTTGTTGATGCGTTTTATTGATAATGTAAAACTTTTTGGATTCTGGTAAATCTAAATTATAAATACTATTAGGTTTGTTTTCTTTTAAAGAATTAACAAATTGTTCAGATACTTTATTTGCTGTAAACCAACCTAAATCGCCACCTCTTATTGCATTTCTGTCCATAGAATAGTTACCAGCTAATTTGTTGAATTGGTGACCTGATTTTAGTTTTGATGTAATAACTTGTTTTAAGCTGTCTATTGTGGTATTATTTAACTTTTTCCCGTCTAAATAAATGTAACTAGCTCGGTAATGTAGTGTAGGTTTGATACTTATAATTTTATAAATTGTAGTAGCGCTTTGCTCTTCAGTTTCAAAACTAGAACCAATAGGTTTACTAAATAATTTTTTCGATAAATTATTATTGTGCTTCTCTTCGTTATAGGTATATATTTTAGCTTTTAATTCAGGATGATCTTTAATGAATTGTTTGACAGATTTTATATTAGTCACCAAATCTAAATCCTTTTTTAGTTGTTTGCCGTCTGTTTGTGAAAAGGTAAAGCAAAAACAAAAAAGTAAAACAATAAAAAAGTGATTTTTAGCCATGATAATAGGTGTTATATTTTAAAACGCGGGTTTGCTGTTGTTTGTACATTAGAGAAATCTTTTTCAAGATACTTTAAATATCCTACAATTCCAATCATAGCTGCATTATCTGTAGTATATTCAAGTTTTGGAACATAGGTTTTCCACCCAAATTTTTGCTCGCCATCTTTTAATGCTTTTCTAATTCCTGAATTAGCAGAAACTCCACCGCCAATCGCAATACGTTTTATCCCCGTGCTTTCGGTAGCTTTTTTAAGTTTATCAATTACAATACCAATAATGGTGTATTGTAATGATGCGCATATATCATTAATGTTTTCGGTGATAAAATTGGGGTTCTCTTTTACATTTTTTTGTATAAAATATAATACAGCTGTTTTTAAGCCGCTAAAACTAAAATTTAAATCGGCCACTTTTGGTTTAGGAAACTGAAACTCTTTTGGGTTTCCTAAGGCAGCTTTTTTATCAATTAAAGGCCCTCCAGGATAGGGTAGACCCAATATTTTAGCACTCTTATCAAAAGCTTCTCCAATAGCATCATCTAAGGTTTCGCCTATAACAGTCATGTCAAAGTAATTATTTACCTGTACAATTTGTGTATGACCCCCAGAGATAGTCATTGCTAAAAATGGGAATTCTGGTTTTTCTTGTGATTCGTCTCCTATAAAATGCGCTAAAATATGCGCTTGCATGTGGTTAATTGCTAATAAGGGAATTTGTAAACCCTGGGCTAGTCCCTTTGCAAATGAGGTCCCAACTAATAAAGACCCCATTAATCCAGGTCCTTGAGTAAAAGCTATGGCATTTAGCTGTTTTTTATCGATATTTGCTCTGTCTAATGCTTGATGTACAACGGGAACAATATTTTGTTGGTGCGCTCTTGAAGCTAATTCTGGAACGACGCCTCCATATTTGGTGTGAATCTCTTGATTAGCAACAACATTGCTCAATACTTTGTCGTTACAAAGTACAGCAGCACTAGTATCGTCACAAGACGATTCGATGGCGAGAATATAGATATCTTCGGATTTCATAAATTAAGGCACAGAATTTGTTAATAAAAAGCAAAGTTAAAACAATAAAAACTATCAAAAAACTAAGAAAAATACTATTTAGGATTCTTATAATTCTATTGTTATTGTTTTTATTGTTGGGGATATTAATATCTCTTCCTTATGTGCAAACACAATTAGGGAAAAAAGTAACAAAATCAATTAATAAAAAATACAATACCAATATCAACGTTGGTAAAGTTGGTATCAATATTTTTTTAGGTGATGTGGCCTTAAAAAATATTTATATAGAAGATCATCATAAAGATACCTTGGCACATATAGGACTGTTAAATACAACGATACTTGATTTCAAAGAATTAAGTGAAGGTGATTTATTGTTTGATGCCATTGAAATTGATGAATTAGATTTTATTATAAAAACCTATAAAGGAGAAACCGATACAAGTTTAGATGTTTTTATTGCTAGTTTTGATAAAAAGGATACAATTCCTCGTACCAGTCCTTCAATATTTTTGATGACAGCAAAAAGCGTCGCTATTGAAAACAGTAGGTTTCGGTTTATTGACAATAATATTTCCACACCTAAAATATTAGACTTTACTAAATTAAATATTAATGGAAATGCATTAAATATTAATGGATCTAATGTAGATGTAAATGTTACAGATGCTAATATGTTTGACTATAGAGGTGTTCAGATAACACAACTAGCTACGGATTTTTCATATACCCTAACCCAAATGCGATTTGAAGGTATTAATTTAAAAACGAATTCATCCGCTATATTTGGTGAATTAGCTTTTGATTATAAACGATCGGATTTTTCTGATTTTAATAATAAAGTTAAATTAAACGCATCTTTTAAAAACTCAAGTATTTCCTATACTGATTTAAATGCTTTTTATAATGAATTTGGTGAAGATGCCGCCTTGTTTACAACCGATGTTACAGGTACATTGAATGATTTGAAATTACCTAACTTAAAATTAAAAACACTTAATAACACGGTTATTGATGGTAATTTTAATTTTAAAAATTTATTATCAAAAAACAAAAACAGCTTCAAATTAATTTCTGAATTCGATAATTTAAAATCTACCTATACGGATTTGAAAAATATGTTGCCTGGCTTGTTAGGACAGTCATTACCGTCTTCTCTTAGAAATATGGGGGTGTTTACGGTTACTGGTAATACAGTAGTAACTAATAAATATATTGATGCTGATGTTAATGTAATTACTGCCATTGGTGATATAAAAGCAACTATGTTGCTATCGGAAATAGAAGATATTGATAATGCAAAATATCAAGGGCTAACTTCATTTACAAATTTCGATTTTGGAAAATTGTTGCAAGATGATAGCTTTGGTCCAGCTACTTTTAATGCTGAAGTAGATGGGAAAGGATTTACTTTGGATAATTTAAATACTTTGGTGAAAGGTACTGTTTCAACTATTGAAATTAATGATTATAAATATCAAAACGTTTCGGTTTTTGGGCAAATTCAACAAAAAGTATTTAATGGAAAATTGGTGTCAAATGATGAAAATTTGCAGTTGACATTTGATGGGTTAATTGATATGTCTTCAAAAATTGATGTCTACGATTTTAAAGCCTCAATAGCGCATGCCGATTTCAATAAAATTAATTTAGTGAAGAGAGATGCTATATCTACATTTAAAGGAGATATAGAAATGAAAATGAAAGGTTCGAGTATTAATGATGCTTTCGGTGAAATACTCTTTAAAAATACGTACTATAAAAACCAAAATGATAACTTTTATTTTAAAGACTTTAAACTGAGTTCCTCTTTTGATGAGAATAATATTAGAACAATAACAATTAATTCTCCTGAAGTAGTTACGGGGAAGATTGTGGGGAAATTTAAGTTTGAAGAATTAATTTCACTGGCAGAGAATGATTTGGGAAGTATCTATACAAACTACAGCCCTATTAAAGTTGCTGATGATCAGTTTTTTGATTTCAATATTAAAATAGAAAATAAGCTTACTCAAATTTTTTACCCAGAGATAATTATTCACAAGCAAGCTATTTTTAAAGGAAGGGTATCAAGTGAAGAGAAAGAATTTAAATTGAATTTGAAATCACCTAAAATTAGCTTTCAAAATAATGTATTTGAAAATGTTAATATTCAGCTTGATAATGACAACCCTTTATATAATGCTTATGTTAGTATTAATGAAATTAAAACTAATTTTTATGATGTTTCAGAGTTTAATTTAGTAAATAAAACTATAAGCGATACACTGTTTTTTAGAACAGAATTTAAAGGAGGAGAACTTAGGAGTGATGATTACAAATTAAATGTATACCACACTATTAATGCAGATAATAAGTCAGTGTTTGGTTTTAAAAAATCGGAAATAAGAATAAATGAGTATGACTGGGTTATTAATGAACTCAATGAGAGAAATAATAAGGTAGTATTTGATAAAAAGTTTAAAGACGTGCTGCTTGAGAAGTTTATTATTAGTCATGATTCGGAATTTTTATTGCTTTCCGGAGCGTTACATGGCGATAATGAAAAAAATGTCAATCTAGAAATTAATGATGTAAGGTTGTCCACATTATTGCCAGATATTAAGCACTTTAAGTTTAAAGGAATTGCGAACGGGAAGCTTAATTTGCTTCAAGAAAAAGGTTTGTATAAGCCAAATGCAGGGTTAGTAATAGATGATTTTAATATTAATGGGAATCATTTAGGATTGTTTAATTTGAATGTAGAAGGAGATGACGATTTTAATGTCTATAATATCAAATCGAGTATTGTAAATGAGAATATAAAAGCATTAAATGTAAACGGAAGTGTTGACTTTGCTCCAGAGAATCCATACCTAGACTTAGATGTTATTTTAAATCAATTAAACCTTTCATTTTTTAGTGCTTTGGGCGATGATGTAATTACCAATATCAGAGGGTTTGCTTCGGGAGATACCAAACTTTATGGGAATTATGATAACCCAGAATTTTCAGGAACTCTATATTTAGATGAAGCAGGGTTAAAAATACCTTATTTAAATGTCGATTTTGATTTTGAAAATAAAGCTAAGATCAACCTTAAAAATAGACGTTTTTTATGTGATAATATAGCCATTATGGACACAAAATACTTTACATCTGGTCGTTTAAATGGTTTTGTAGGTCACGAGTATTTTATGGATTGGGAAATGGGGCTGAAAATTTCAACAGACAATTTATTGGTTTTAGATAAAAAACAAGAAGAGGAGTCATTGTATTACGGAAAAGCTTTTATAGCAGGGACAGCTGAAATTACTGGTCCTACAAGTGAATTACTGGTTAAGGTTAATGCTAAAACAAAACCTGGTACGGTTTTCAAAATTCCAATTAGCGATTCTGATGCGGTAGGTGACAACTCATTTATTAGAAGGGAGTCGAAGTTGGATAAATTGAATTTTAATCAGGTAGATGCGAATTTACCAGAAGATATTAGTGGCTTAGAGTTGGAATTTGAATTGGATGTTACTCCTGATGCAGAAATAGAAATTGTTTTGGATCAAGAAGCTGGAAGTGTTTTAAAAGGTAGAGGGTCTGGTTTAATGCTTATAGAGATTAATACCAACGATAAGTTTAACATGTATGGTGATTTTATTGTGAGTGATGGAACGTATAATTTTGTGTATGGAAATAATTTTTTACAAGGTGGACTTATAGAAAAACGTTTTAAAGTTAAACCAGGAGGGACTATTAACTGGGATGGAAACCCATATAAAGCACGTTTGAATATGGATGCCGTGTATAGTACTACGGCCAATCCGGCAATATTGTTAGATAATCCTTCGATAAACCGTAAAATCCCAGTAGATGTGGTAATCAATTTAAATGGGGGGCTAATGCAACCTGAGGTGAATTTTGATGTCCAGTTTCCTAAAACAACATCTGTAGTAAAGTCAGAGTTATTGTATAAATTGGACGATAAAGAGTTAAGAGATAAGCAAGCCTTATCTTTGGTGACAGCAGGCCAATTTGTGGGTACTCATGCATATGGACAAGGTGCAGTTACTGGAAACTTAGTAGAAAGGGCAACTAGTTTGTTAAATCAAATGCTAAATAAAGCTGATGATAAGTTTAAAATAGGGTTGAATTATGAAAGAGGTGATAATAACCCTTTAGAAGAACAACGTATTGAAGATAGATTAGGGTTTACGATATCTACAAAAATATCTGATAGAATATTAATCAATGGTAAGGTAGGTATTCCGGTAGGAGGCGTTAGTAAAACGGTGGTTGCAGGGGATGTACAGGTGGAGTTTTTGTTAAACGGAGATGGTACGCTTAGAGCAAAGATTTTTAATAGAGAAAATGATTTGTCTGAAACAGGTACAGCTAATGAACTTGGTTACACTCAAGGAGTAGGAATATCCTATAAAGTTGATTTTGATACTTTTGAAGAATTGATTCAAAAAATATTCAAAGGAAAAAAGAAAGTTGCAGAGGAAAAGGAAAAAGAAGAATTAGAAGACCCCTCAAGTTTTATTAAAAAGAAAGCGAAATAATAATTTTGTAGTTTTTGATTTTTTGAAAGTATGTTATATTATTGAAAAGTTGTTCTAAAAATATGATATTCTGGTCTTTGAGTAATTTTAACTAGTTTTTATATTCAATTTATTCCATTTTTCTTTCCAGTTCTTATTCTTAATTCTGTGTTGGTACGTGTTTAAATCAAATCTTGGCGTTGGAATCACCAATAGATAAAATAAGTCCTCTAATCCATGAGGTGCTATATATTCTATGTTATTTTTTGAATTTAATCTTATAGCTATTGAAGTAGCTGTTTCAGGCCAATGTGAAATGGCATCATTACAGTTGGTATATTGGGTATGGTTATTTCTGATATGCAATCTGGACTGATTTTTAACAGACCAATTTATACTTGAGTTTATTTTATTCAGGTTATATTCAATTAATAAATCATCTTCATTTGATAATTTTGTTTTGTCAAAATATATTATGTCAATATCATTAAGTTTAGTTCTATCTTTTCCGTGTTTATAATCCCAAACTTTATTTCGTATAAATCCAGCGCCTATCCAGCAATCATCCAAATTTAAATTCTTGACAACTTTTAATATTTCAATCATCCATAGATCACTTTCTATGATTTGAATAAGTTCTTTTTGTAAATTCGAATCCATTTGATTGAATTAAGGATAATAATATTTTTTTTATTGATATATCTTTTAACTAATCTTCTTCCAGTTTTTAATTAGTAATAATCCACAAACTAATGTTAATGCAGCTAAACTGTATGCTAATGTCGTTTCTCCATAGATGAAGTATCCAGTAGAAAACAAAAAGCTATAAGTACCAATTACTCCTAAAAAGAATGCTAGTATTTTATAACCGATGTTGTGAAATTTACTTTCGGAATCGAAAATTAATTCGTTGAATTTATCCAAAGTTTTTTTATCGGTAGGTTGAGTGAATAAAGTGACTAAAACCCAGCCAATTGTAGTAATTACAACACCTATAATCAACTGCCAGTGTCCTTCAATGGTAAACCATGGGGTGTCCAATTTTCCATTAATAAAGAAAATAAGTGCTATAAGGAAAGAAATCACCATAGCAGCGATTTCGCTATATGGATTAATTTTATCCCAAAACCATCTTAAAATAAATAACAAACCGGTTCCTGCTCCAATTTGGAGTAATAAATTAAATACTTCACCAGCTGATTGTAAGAAAATTGAAAATAAACCAGCAAATATCATTAGTACAACAGTTGATAATCTACCAACCAATACTTTTTCTTTTTCAGAACTATTTGGTTTTAAAAAACGGACGTAGAAATCATTAACAATATAGGAGCTTCCCCAGTTTAATTGTGTTGATATAGTACTCATAAATGCGGCAATTAATGAGGTAAGTACAATACCTATTAAACCTGCGGGTAAGTAAGTCATCATGGCAGCATAAGCTACATCATGTCCTTGCATATTTTCAGTCAAATTTGGAAAAGTACTATTGATGCTTTCTATACTGGGAAATATAATTAAGGAAGCCAATCCAACCACAATCCATGGCCAAGGACGTAAAGCATAATGTGCAAAATTAAAAAATAGTGTAGCCCAAGTAGCGTGTTTTTCATCTTTTGCAGCTAACATTCGTTGTGCGATATATCCTCCTCCGCCAGGTTCAGCTCCTGGATACCAGGTGCTCCACCATTGTACAGCAAAGGGAATAACTAGTAAGGTGATGATTGCTTTGGAATTGGTGAAATCAGGTAAAATGTTAAGCTTATTGCTAACATTTTTTATGTGTTAATAAAGTTTCAATCCCTCCAATTTCTGGTAAATTTACGATATAAATAGTAGCCCAAATAGAACCAATCATAGCAATGATAAATTGAATAAAATCGGTAATTAACACTCCTTTTAAACCACCTAAAGCAGAGTAGATAACAATAATAACTCCAGAAATTAATAGCATGGTTTCTTGGTCAATTCCTAAAAGTATGTTAGCTATTTTTGCCCCAGCTAAACATACACCAGCCATGGTAATTACATTAAAAAACACTCCTAAGTAAACAGCCCTAAAGCCTCTTAAAAAACCTGCTGATTTTCCTGAATAGCGTAATTCATAAAACTCTAAATCGGTATTAATTCCTGATTTTCGCCATAATTTTGCATAGAAAAATACAGTTAACATTCCTGTTAGTAGCATTGCCCACCAAACCCAGTTACCAGAAACACCATTTTCACGAACCAATTGTGTTACTAAGCCTGGGGTGTCTGCAGCAAATGTAGTGGCAACCATCGAAAAACCTAATAACCACCATGGCATATTTCTTCCAGACAAAAAGAAAGATTCACTACTTTTTCCTGCTTGTTTTGCAACAAGCACTCCAATAACTAGAGAGAGAATAAAAAAACCGATGATAATAGCGTAATCAATTGTAGCTAATTGCATAAATATGGTGGTATAGTGTTAATATTTTGGATAAAAATAATCAAATTAAAAAAATGTTCTGTATTTTTAATTTGATATTTGTTAACAAACATTTTTGATATAAATTAATGATAAAAAAGATTCAAAAAATTGGTGTAATGACATCTGGCGGAGATGCTCCAGGGATGAACGCTGCAATTAGAGCTGTGGTGAGAGCATGTACATATTATAACATAAAATGCATTGGTTATTACCGAGGCTATGAAGGGATGATTGAAAATGATTTTACCGAGCTTACATCAAGAAATGTTAAAAACATTATTAATAAAGGTGGAACTATTTTAAAATCTGCCAGATCAGATGAGTTCCGTACGGTTGAGGGACGAAAAATAGCCTGTGAGAATTTAAAGTCAGAAAATGTAGATGCGATTGTGCTTATCGGTGGAGATGGAACTTTCACAGGTGGAGCATTGTTTAGTAAGGAGCACGATATACCTGTGATAGGTGTTCCTGGAACTATTGACAATGATATTTTCGGTACGCAGTTTACCATAGGTTATGATACAGCATTAAATACAGTTGTGGAAGCTGTTGATAAAATTCGTGATACAGCAAGTTCACATAATCGATTGTTTTTTGTAGAGGTAATGGGGCGAGATGCTGGCTTTATAGCATTGAATGCAGGTGTGGGAGCAGGAGCAGAAGAGATTTTAATTCCAGAAGAAGATCAACCATTAGAAAAATTGGTAGAAAGTTTAAATAGAAGCAAGCAAAACGGAAAAACATCAAGTATTGTAATTGTTGCTGAAGGAGATAAAACGGGTAAAAATGTTTTTGAATTGGCCGATTATGTGAAAGAAAATATGGAGGATTATTCACCAAGAGTAACTGTTTTAGGGCACTTACAACGTGGGGGTAGTCCAACATGTGCCGATAGAGTTCTAGCAAGTAGATTGGGTGTTAAGGCTGTTGAGCTTTTATTAGATGGAGAAAAAGATGTGATGGTTGGTTTAAGAAATAATCAAATAGTTGCCACCCCAATTATAGAAATAATGAGGTGTAAAAATAGCATTAATAGAGAACTACTGAGAATATCCGATATATTATCAGTATAAATAGAGTTAAAAATTCATTGTAAAAAAATATGATAAAAATTGGAATAAACGGATTCGGAAGAATCGGGCGCTTAGCTTTTAGAGCGGCAATGAATAAGGAGAATGTACAAGTAGTTGCTATAAATGATTTGTTAGAAGTTGATTATTTAGCATATTTATTAAAATACGATTCTGTTCATGGACGTTTTGATGGAACTATTGAAACTAATGACGGGAAACTTATTATAAATGGTAAGGTAATAAGAATTACATCAGAACGAAACCCAGCTGATATTCAATGGAATAAAGTAGGGGTAGAGTATGTTTTGGAATGTACAGGTTTTTTTACAACTATAGAAAAAGCAAGCAGTCATTTAGAAGATAAAGGCGTGAAAAGAGTTGTTCTTTCCGCACCTTCTAAAGATGTGCCAATGTTTGTTATGGGGGTGAATCATAGCGATGTAAAAGCATCAGATAAAATTATATCAAATGCTTCATGTACCACTAACTGTCTAGCACCTTTAGTAAAAATAATTAATGATAATTTCGGTTTATCAGAAGCGTTTATGACTACTGTTCATGCGGCAACATCTACTCAGAAAACGGTTGATGGACCTTCTGGAAAGTGGACTAGAGGTAGAGCTGCAATGAATAATATTATACCCACTTCAACGGGAGCTGCAGTAGCGGTGACAAAGGTAATTCCTGAATTAAAAGGAAAATTAACTGGAATGGCATTCCGCGTACCTACTGCTGATGTTTCTGTTGTAGATTTAACGGTAAAGACAGAAAAAGCAACCTCTTTAGCTGAAATTTCAGAAGCCATTAAAAATGCTTCTGAAAGGAGGTTTAAAGGAATTGTTGGCTTTGAAAACGATCCAGTTGTTTCACAAGATTTTGTAAGCGATATCAGAACTTCCATATTTGATAGTCAGGCATCAATGGAATTGAATAGTAACTTTTTCAAACTAGTTTCTTGGTACGACAATGAGTTTGGGTATGCTAATAAATTGGTTGATTTGGCTGTGTACTCAGCTAGTTTAGATTAAGTTTAATTATATGAAGTTTAAGAGTTCCTTCTCCTTGGGGGAAGGTTAGGGTGAGGGGATATTATCTTGTAAAAAATAATAGAAATAGTTATTACAAAAATATACATGATATTAATTGCAGATAGCGGATCAACCAAAACCGATTGGGTGTTGGTAAGTACCCAGAAAGAAATAATAGTAACTTCTACGAGTAAAGGATTAAACCCTACGGTATTTTCTGAATCAGATTTATATACAACTATTACAACAAATAAACCTGTAATGGAATATGTTAATGAAATCAGTGCTGTTTACATTTATGCGGCTGGATGTGGTACTGAGCGACCTAAGAAAAAGTTATTTATTTTGCTGGAAGAAATTTTTCCAAAAGCTAATGTTACCGTTAAAGAAGATATTTATGCAGCTGCATATGCTGTATCGAATGGAAGGGAGGGGATTGTATCTATTTTAGGAACAGGAAGTAATTGTTGTCATTTTGATGGTAAAGAGGTATTGACAACAAAAGTACCATCTTTGGGTTATATGCTTATGGATGATGCTTCAGGAAATTATTTTGGAAGAATCTTATTACGAGATTATTTTTATAATAAAATGCCTAAAAAGTTACACGATATGTTTCAAGATGAGTTTAACTTGTTTCCAGATGATGTTAAGCTAAATTTGTATCAAAAGCCACACCCCAATGCGTATTTGGCACAATTTGCTACCTTTTTAATCAAACATAAAAAAGAAGTGTATTGCTCTCAAATTATCAATAAAGGATTTTCTGATTTTATTGAAAATCAAATTACGCAACATGATAGGGTATATGATTTGCCGATACATTTTGTAGGGAGTATTTCATATATACTACAGGATGAGCTAAAGAAGGCTTTAAAGTCATTCCGATTAAATACAGGGAATTTTATACAAAAACCAATTAATGAATTAGTGAAATATCATTTGAAATAGTTTAATCAAGTTGGTGATTAAAAAACTTTCCACAAATTTTTTTATGTGCATTATTCTTTATGTATTTGAAAATTTATTGACCGGTTTTTTGAGTAAAATCTATAACGATATTATCGCAATTTTTACAGAGTATATTTTGTTCTAAAGCAGATGTCTCAATCCATTTTAGATCACATTATTTATTTAGTTTTAAACGCATAAGAATAAAGTTAAAAAAAGGGTTTACTTGAGTTAATTACAAATAATGCTATAAAGAGAATAACTATTTTATCGCTGTCATTGATATTTCGACGTTTACATTTTTAGGTAAACAGGCTACTTCAACTGTTTCTCTGGCAGGAGCCGTTGCTTCATTAAAATATTTTCCATACACCTCATTTATTTGTGAGAAGTTGTTCATATCAGAAATAAAAATGGAAGTTTTTATTACATTTTCAAAAGTCATGTCAGCAGCTAATAATACCGCTTTCATGTTTTCCATAACTTGTTTTGTTTCAATTTTTATGTCGTCTAAAACCAACTCCATAGTGGAAGGATTTAAGGCAATTTGACCTGAAGTGTATAAGGTGTTTTCATTTACCAAAACAGCTTGATTATACGGTCCTATTGGAGCAGGTGCATCTTTTGTAGTAATAATTCTTTTCGTCATAATAAAAGTTTATTAGTGGTGAGTAAAAGCCAGGCTTTCGTGTTTAAAAGAGAAAAAATTAATATACCTAATTTATCAATTTATCGGCTTGGCGTTGTTTGTCCCATTTAATGTCACTCAATACTGATGATTTTATACCAATAAAGAAAAACCACGATTTATTAACACTAAAAGGCACCCAATTAAAGTTCATCTTCCAACTTAATAAATCACGTTCAAAACGTAAATTGGTATGCGTAAATCCTTTTCCTTTAATGTCATAACCTGAAGAAACTCCTACTTTCCAACGAGGAGATAATTCTACATCACCAGAAAACATTAATGAATTACTCGAAATTTCATTTTGTCGGGCATAGTTGTTGTATGCAACAGAATAAGCTAAACGCAAGCTCCAAGGTATTTTGTAGTTGTATAATTTTACGTCTTTTTGCTCATCATCTTCATTATCGTCAAAACTTGATTTACTTAAATCGTTATTATTTCCTAATAAATCTTCAGTGCTATTAAATGTAGTAGAGCTATTGTTTTGCTGTGTTGTTGATTTCCCTTTTTCAAAATCTTTACTGGAAAAGGAGTAATTCAAGGTTAAATTGGCATTTGTCAATCGAAATAAACTACCGTTATTGTTAATATTAAATTTATCAACTCTAGTATTGCTATTGTCTAGTGCATAGGGGTCTAATGACATATTAAAGTTGACATTCAATTTATTGTTTGCCAATTGTGTTCCTCCAGAGATACTCACGGGACTAATTTTTAAGGAATCACCAGCGATGTTATAGGAAGTTGAAACGTTTAAGTTATTTAGGATGCTCACCTTTCGGTAGCTAACTTCAGTAGAATCGGTAATTTTATCTCTAACTTTAGCTTCTATAGAGTTTCCGATTCCTAAGCCAACTGAGCTCGAAAAAGTTTTCCCTGGAGAACCATAAATTGAATTTTCAAACGGACTGTACTCTACATCTTCAAAAGTTGTTCCGTCGGCAGTGATTACATTTTTCTTATAACTTTCGTAGTATTGATCAAAGGCAGGGTTTATATTATAACTAACACTAGGTCTTACTACATGGCGTATAGCTTTAATTTTTTTGTCCTTTTCTTCCTTATCAAAATTATACATACCATATAAAGTAGTACCTAAACTAGAAGAAAAATTATAGGTACGGTAGCTAGCAAAACCTTTATCGATGTTTGTTATTTCCTCTAGGTTAACTTCATCGTATGTTTTGTTTACTTTTTCAAAATTCCAAACTTCATTATAGGATGCACCTGCGGTTAAACTAAAATATTTTAATATTTTGAAGTTTGTACTAACCGGAATAGAGTGTCTAACTCCCATTTTAGCGTCGTCAAACATCTGACTTTTAAAGAAAAACTCGTCTGTAGTTGTAATCCTATTTTCGGCAGAAAATGAATATTGTAAATTAATATTCTGTATAATTCCTTTTTTGCTTCCTACCTTTGGTTCAAAGGGATATATTCTATTAAAGCTTCCTTGCACATTCGGAAGCGACATGTTTATTTGTTCAGTTTGTGTGTTTTGTGAATGTGTTGCAGTAGAAGAAAAATTAGCGCCAAGCTTTCCAGGGAAACTTTTACTATATGATATAGAGGAGCTTAATATATTGGTTAAAATATTTGCAGAGTTGAATTGGTTGGCCGATTGACTGTAATAGTCACTACTACTTAAATTTACATTGGCTGAAAATCTTGAATTTGGATTTGATTTTGCGTCTTGACTATGTGACCAGTTAAGTTTGTATATATTCTTTTTACTATAATCAGGAAAACCACGTTCGCTAGTGATTAAATTTTCATAATTATAACCGAATTGTCCACTGAAATTATAGTTTACTTTATAATCTGTGCTAATATTATATCCATAACTACCGTTGGTGTAAAAATCTCCTAAAAGCGTTAAATCAAAATAATCACTTACGGCAAAATAATACCCTCCGTTTTGGATAAAATAGCCACGTTCATTATTTTCTCCAAAAGTAGGGATAATAAAACCAGAAGCACGATCTTCAGTCAAAGGGAAATATGCAAATGGTATACCTAAAGGAGTAGGCACACTGTATATGAACATGTTTGCAACGCCACTAACAATTTTCTTTTTCGGAACCAATTTTGCCTTTCTTACTTTAATATGGTATTCCGGGTCGTCTAAATTTTTAGAGGTAGTTAATATTAAATCTTTAACGTAGTAAACAGAATCATTTTCTTTTTTGGTAACAGCAGCTTTATAACGCATTCCATCTAACTCTGATTTGGAGTTAAAAACTAAAGCTTTTTGTGTTTTAAAATTATACCTAATAGAATCTGGCTCTACCACATTTTGTCCTTGCTTGAAAACAGGGGATTGTGTATAGCCAAGGGAATCTTTTATTCCAAAGGCATATATTTCACTTTTGGCATAGTTGATAATTATTTTACCAGCAGTAATGTTTAAATCACCGTAATTAATTTCTGCTTCATTGTATAAATACATTTGTTGCTCACGACGATTAACTTTTATATAGTCCTTAGCCTTGTATTTTACGATATCAGTAAGTGTTTCTTTTATTTTTATAGAGTCGGTAGGTCGTATAGTGTCTATTTCTTTAGGGTTTAGCTCTTCAAATTTATTAGATGAGGGCATGCCTAAATTTGGAGACCTAAGAGCCGTAGAGTCGGTCTTTACAGAAATTCCATTTGAAGGTAAATCTTGAGCATTAGCGTAATTGTTAATAAACAATGCTAAAAATGTTATTAAAAGTATATGTAAGCTTCTTAATTGCACCAATGTAAATTCTATTTTTGTAAAAAGTGTGGCT
>Ga0105354_1001070_pt1 | contig 16913 bp, 21 predicted proteins | sample GOMGulsemesocosm_FD_83658 | JGI IMG/M metagenome (GOLD analysis project Ga0105354, IMG submission 83658) | Methane-oxidizing microbial communities from mesocosms in the Gulf of Mexico - GOM9B Gulf of Mexico | ecosystem: Environmental > Aquatic > Marine > Cold seeps | place: USA: Gulf of America...
CAATTTTACGTTTTATTACGTCATACCCTGTGGCCCAGCTGGCTGAATAACCAAGGTTATGAATAAGCGCGCCGCGCACCGTAATAATGGCAATGCCTTTGATTAGCTCGTAAGGCTTGTATTCGCTGTTAGCAGATACAATACCTGTGGCCATTGCGCGTTGTTGTTCGGTTAGTTTGCTTGCATCAAACTCGGCTTTGATTGATGCAATGCTGGTTATGTGCCGGGCATCGAGCAGCACCGGGCATTGGTTAAACTGATTCGCTATTGGGTTCATTCTTTTTCCCGTTGTTATTGGCTGGCTCGTCTGGTTGCTCTGGCGCGAGTTCTTCGGCTTGAACCCAGCTTGGTTTGGGTAGGCCTTTGTCTTCTCGTAATTTCATTTCTCGCATTTGTTGTTCAAACACTTCAATGTAATCTTCGCCCATTTTGGCCAGTTCTTTTTGGTAAGTAGATAAGCCGCTTTCGATTAATAAAATCGACTCTTTAACTTCTTTTATGCCGTCTATTGATAAACGACCTGAACCTATCCAGTCACTACGACAAAGGGCGCTGCGGGCTTCCCAAAAGTTTGTGCCTTTGGGGAGCTTAATTACGCCTTTGGCAATGGCTTCTTCTAACCACAATGAGAAAATGGCGGTGGCTTGGCGTGAGGCAATAATTTTGCGATCACCCATAAAGTAACGCCAACTTTCATTAAGCCCTGCTCTAGCGCCTGAGTAATTAGAGTTTTGGAAATTATGCGTGTATTGCTCAACTGATACGCCCGTACCTACGGCCATATATTGTAAAAACGAGTTTTCTAGCTGCGAGTAACCGTTGTCTGAATGACCCGGCTTTTGCAAGCTGAGCTTTTCACCAGGCATTAAGTGCGACACTTTTGCGCCATTCATGCGAATGTTTGCGCCTTTGTGATATTTATTAACCGCGCCTAACCAGTTCCATAGATTTTTTTGGGTGTCTTCACCACCTGTTATAAATTGAAATGCTGACTCTGAATCAAGCTCAGATTCTATGGTGGCGGCGTACATTGCGTTTACTATTGCGTTTTGCAGCTTTGTTTGTTGTAACTTGTCGTGCATGTGCATTTGGCTCATGATTGACATTAATGTGTTACTACCACGCGATTGGCCATCGTCACGCGCATCAAATATGTGTATGAATTTACGGCGGCCCCACCATGTTTCTTTAGGGATATAACGTAGGTTTTGGCCCATCATGCTAAGTGGTAAGTTTAAGTTGCTGTCGGCTACATAAAAGCCAATGGCGTTGCCATGTTTACCGTGTTTAATGCCGCCACGTATGCGGGCATCGTAACTAGTTACATTGCCCGGATTACGTACACGCTTGGGTGATACCATTTTTATTGCGGTGGCGTAATCTGAATTGCGGCGCGGAATCCATTCAGCCGCACACATTACATCACCATAGCTAAAGTGCTGGCTAATGCCTGCGCGGATCAGCATGGTAAAAGTACGCTTTTGCTCTGCGTCTATGTAACAACGTTCGTCTTCTGCGTATTCGAGCCATGCCGATTCAACATCGGTTTTAACGGCCATAAACTCATCTTCTGTCCAACCGAGTCTGCGCCACATGGGTTGCCAGTTAAGTTTAAATATATGACCAACAATGTTGTCTAAGTGCAAACGTAAACCGCCTGCGGCGTAAGCATTATTGCGAACTAGATCGTCTGAACGGGCGTTGCTTAAATCAAGGTTTGGTAACAGCGCTGCATCTTCGCTCGTTAGTTCGGGTGTCCAACTTGCTAACTGACCGCCAAACCCTTGGCCGCCACCTTCGTATGCTGACATTTGCCTGATTGGTTCGCCTGTGTGGCTAAGTATTTGGACTTTACTCATATTTAAAAGACTCCTGCTGGCCCTCGGCGGTTGCTTGAGCCTAGTGCGTTTTCAAGTTCAGTGATGGCTGATTTTAATCTTGTAATATTGGCGGGTGAAAATTCGACTCTGCGCCCGTCCTTTTGCATCACTCTGACTGACTTACCCATTAATAAATTACTGTAAGCGGTTTTCATTTCTGCAAGTCGTTGCTGTTCTGTCATTGTTTATCCTGCGCCAATGGCTTCTATGTCTATGGTTGAACTGCTGCCACTGCTTGATGGTGTGTTAGCGAGTTCGTTTAAATTAACACCGAACCGGCTGGTGCTTATACGCAAGGCTGCAAGGGCATAAACAAGGCAATCAAGTGCTTCGTTCCTTCGCCCTTCGTTATCCCAACGCAGCACTTTTTTACCGCTTACTGACTTTTCAATGAGTCGCTCGGATGCAAGTTGCTGACAAGTGAATTTGTCACAAATATCATCGTCAAGCGGTAAGTGCATTAAGCCATCGGGCTCGCTGGCTGGGTCAAGTGGGTCGTTTTCCATGTGCAAATAAAGCAGGTCTTTTGCTGTATCTGTGCCGATTTCGGTATGGTAAACGCCATTTTTATTTCGCTTAAGCGGAAAGTTTGCAATGGGTTTGCCGTAAACGTTTGCACCTTTAATTGGGATTACACGAAACAGGCCATGCTTTTTGCTGCGCTTGTTTACTATGTCGGGGTCTATGCCGCCGGTATCCCAACACCAACGGGCCACGGTCATTTCTGTGCCGTTGGCGCGTTTGTAGGTTTTGTTTATAGCTTTATCAACGAGCTTTAGGGTGCTTTCTTTGTCGTAATCACCCATGATGATTTGCTTATCAATAAGCCACTTTTCATCGTTTGGCCCCCATCCCCACACAAACAACTCGTAACGATTGCGTTGGCTGTCTATGCTGCCGGTTAAAAATACGGCCCGTTCTGGTACTTGGGCTTTGTATTTTTCGCGGCGTTCGAACAGTATTTCATCATCAAGCTTTTCGCTGCTTTGGTCGTTGTAATCTTCACCAAGTACGGTGTTTATAAACGAGCGTTCGTTTGCGGGTTTGCCTTTGGCATCTAGCCATTCGGCTACTATTTCTCCCCAACCATCTAAGTTGAGTGAGTAAAGGGCGTTTATTTCAATGCCTGCTTTTTTTGGGGGTTGAGTTCGGTAACCGTTATGGGTGAAAAACTGCAGGCCATCCTTTGTCCATGTGAGGTCTTCGGCAATCCATTAGCCTGCTAACTCCATTTTAGTAAGGTCTGAATAATAAAATGACTGTCCGCACTCTGACGTATTTACGCACTTATAATGTGCCGTTTTGGATTTTTTTTCAGTTGTGCTTTGGGTGTCATCCCATAATAAACCGTACTCTTTTATTTCACCTTCACGTTCACCGAACTCAAGCACTTGCTCTGTGCCGCAATGCGGACACGGTAAATAAAACCGAAATACTAATTCGCAATCATCAATAATATTACTAATGTGCGAGTTGCCAACCACGGTAGGCGTGGTGCCAAATATGGCTTTTGGAAAGCTGGCCCCTTTTAAACGCTGTAATGCCAGCTTAATTGGGTTACCTTCGCCTTTGCCTTTTTTGCCTACTTCTAACGGCCATGCGTTTACTTCGTCACCAATTAACACTTGTTTTGTTAGTCGACGGTAATTACCCGGCGCGGTTGCGCCACGAAAGTCGATTGTTGAGCCAATCATTACTTTCTTTGAAACTTTGTTGTTTTCGTTTTTAACGTTCCAGTCTGGAAAAATGCGCTGAATTACGGGCATTTCTTCGATTACTGGATCAACTTCATCGACTACGAACGCATCTGACTCATCATCAACCGGCTGATAAACAACGGCGCTACGCTTTTTATGCTCTGCTAAGTAAAGCAGTGCGGCTACCATCATTTTTGTGTAACCAAGCCTTGCTGATTTTTTGATGGCTAACAGGCGTATGCTGTCGTTTGTCATCATGTTAAGCAGGGCCACTTGCAAAGGTTGTGTAACCCATGCGCCTGCTATTTGTGAGCTACCTTCAGGTAGTCTGAAATGTTTATCTGACCATTCAACCGCTGTGATCGGTATCGTGGCTTTCAATGGATTCAAGGCTTGCGAAACCGCTTTCAATATCGCTGTCTTCATAGGCTGCGAGATCTGGTTGTACTGTTTCAAGCTCATTTAATGCCATTGCTAGTTCGCGCTTTAGTACCTCTATTTGCTCTGTGGTCATATCGGGTGATGCCATTTTAAGCTTGGGTAACCACGAATCTACGCGGGTTCTTAAGCCAATGGCCACCTGTGATATTGTGTCAATAATGATAGATATAGGAGCATATTGTTTTTCAAGGACTAGCCGCTTTGTTCGGTTAAGTTTAATGCGTTCTTCACGCTCATCGTTTTTTAGCTGTTGTTCGCGCCGCTTTTCAGACTCTTCGTGTTCCTCTTCTGGCTTGGGCTGCTCAGCTGGTTTATCTACTGACTTAAAATTTATGTAAGCATGCAGGGCGTTTAATGGGTCAATACCATCACGCCCTTTTGCTTTGGGTATTACACCTTGGTTTTGTAGGTTCCTAACTTGGCGGTCTGATATGCCAAGCAAATCTGCAATTTGCTTTTGGCCGAACTTTAAATTGGGGTTGAAAATTGGCTGATTCATGCGGAAACCGGAAACCCTATAAAACAAAAAATTTTTAAAAACGAGCGGTTTTCTGCGAGTTTCAAACCCGTAGAGGATCAAGGTGCTGGGAAGTACCTTTTAACATTTCAGTATCAATTCGCTTGAACAAATATTTATTTATTTATTTGTTTAAACAAACTGCACCGCAGTGGCGCGGGGTGAGGAAGGGCGAACCCTTCCTCTTTGGTGGCAGCTTTACGTGCAGTTACGTTGCCGCTCTTATTCGTTGTTGTAGCTCTAACCTTGCCGGGCTTAGCTATTCGTTTCTTTCCCAACTCTGTGCAATGTGTTTTCTGCTTTTACTTTCTGCTTTAGCTTTCTTGCGGTTATGTAAGTAATTCAGCAGCAGCAATACAAACGTTGCAATCATGATCATATCGCTAACAGTAAAGTTAAACTGCAACGTAATAAGCTGCTTAAAATTTGCTTTGGCTAGGTTTTCTGCTATTGCGGATTGTGGTGCAGCAATGATGGCCGCCGATGTGGCAGCTAAGCTTTTAATTATTGTTGTTGTGTTGATAGCCATCTCATCAAAGCCTTTTTATCTAAATTACACATAACAAGCGCATTGTGTGCGCGAACGCTAAACCTTAATAGGTCTGCGTTAGTAACCACGTTCATTTGTGGTTGTTGGCAAACATTCAGCAGGTGTGCAGGGGGTAACACCTTCACTACCTTGGTGACGGTTACTATTTGTTTTTGCGGTGGCGTGGTCGAACACCCGCTTAACATCAGCAGGCAAATGAACATAAGCCCAATCGGTATTGCTCTCATCTGTTATTACCTCAATCAGTTCTGTTTCAACTTTCTGGTTTGATGCGTTAAGTAACTGCATATCTTTATGATGCTTTGTTATGAGTAGCTCACGCCGTTCTGCTTCACTAACTAAATCATTAATGGCGGCTGTTTGCTGCTCTAAGCTCATCGTTAACTTAGCGATTGCTTTTGTTTTTGTTTCTAACTCAACTGCAGTGATGGCCGCAGCGCTGGTTAATGTGTCAATGCTTTGGTTCTTACTGTAAATAACAGCTGAACAACTTAATGCCAGCGCAATTAATGCGCCGCCTAATACTCTAATCATCATTAGTTATTGCCTTAATATTGTGTGGTAGCGTCTTATAGCTAAAACGTAACCAATGGTTTCTTTGGAATGTTGAAAGGTAATGTCTGGTAAACACTTAATAATGTCAGCATATAGCGTGGCGTTATTACAAAGGCGCTGGGCCTTTAGCAGATTGCCAAACCCAGCATTGTATGATGCCAGTGCTAAGTTGTGCCGGTCTTGCTCTGGCCTGTTCCATATCCAACCGCGCCGCATATTAGATAAATAATAAGCGCCTGCGGGTATAGATAAATGCGGTTCAAACGGTGTGCCGTTAATGGCTAACTGGCGGCTAACTTCGCGCCAAGTGGCTGGCATAAACTGTGCTATACCTTGTGCGCCTGCGGGGCTAACTGCGTTCGGTCTTAATACCGATTCTTGTATTAACTGCGCTTTGTAAAGTTTCCAATCAACGCCTGGTAAATATTGTTTACTGGCTTTAAATATCTGGTAATCGTATTTATCAGGCCATGATGAAGCCGAACACGATAAACACAGCAGCAAACCGATAACTAAAATACAGCGCTCTATTGTCATTACTTGCCCTAAATTTAATCCAACCGTTAACATCAAAGTCAATTCTTGAATCAAGGTAAGCCAATGCAAAACGTGCTGCAGCAATAACGGTAAATGCTTTAAGCAAGCCAAACGCAAAACTGATAACCATTACATTGGTCACCACACTTGGCGCGGCTAACGTACCAATCAACAAAAGAATGAGTGAAGCTAAAACAGTAATTAGTGGTTTAATCATTTTAAAAAATCCTGTGAAGTGTGGCTTATAACTGATTGCGTTAATGGTTCGCCATGCCAATGCTAATAGCCTGCCTGCGGTGGGCTTATGCCCTGTATCAACGAGAACCCGTTCAAAGACTACATACCATCCTCCTTTTCACGGTCTGTGTGCCTTGGCTTATTTAGTTCATATTGAAGTGAGGTTGCTATCTTGTTGATTCTAAAATTAGATACAACAACAAAAAGGACTAAACCTGATAAGATCAACACAATAAAGGTCAGTAAACTTAAAAGGCCTGTAATCGTTGCAATATCCATAAATACTCACCCACAAAAAAACCAGCGTTAAGCTGGCTTGTATAAATCAGATCAAATTTTTACTAAGTGCTTGTTGCCTTAATAACGGCTTATTCACACCCTTAATTCATATCGAGTTATTTACAGATAATACGAAATCAGTGAATTTCAGGCATAAAAAAACCGCCATTAAGGCGGTTTTTACAGTTATCCAACTGTGGTAAATACTGTAATAAACCTATGCCATTTTGTCAACATGTTTAAATTAATAAATGTATGTTTGTTTAAATGTGCAATTAAACAATCAAAACTCTAAGCGTGTGGCGTGTACCAACTCAAGCTGCTTTCTCGAAATGCGCTCACAACGATAAAAAAAATAAGGCCGTCTTATATTCACCTTAACCCAATTTCTAAAGCCTAGCCACTCAGGGCGGCAGTAGTTGCCGCCGTTCAATAGTCTAACACCTCGCGCTCACCATTATGGCCGGGCGCACTAACAATGCCTGCTTTTTCCATTTCTTCTATTAAACGGGCCGTTCGGTTATAGCCAGTACGTAAGTACCGCTGCAGTGCAGATACGCTTGGCTTGTTGTTCTCAACAACAAACACCACGGCTTCACTGTAAAGCGGATCAATTAAATGGTCTGTATCAGTAATAACTATACCGCGCTCTGCAGGTTCTTCGCTTTTAACTTCGCTAAAACTATCATCACCGCAACCTATTAGCAGCTCTAGCAGCATTTCAACTATTTCGCTTGATGCCAGTAAAAAATCAGCGTCTAGTTTACGGGCCATTTCTTCATTGGGTATGTCGGCGTTTTCTTCTTTTAGCAGCTCACCAAACACCAGGCGCTTAATACTGCCGTCATCTTTAAGCGTGAATTTAAGGCGTTCTTTCCAATCAAAGCGCAAAAGCGTAACACGTTTACCGCTTTCTAAGTGGGCTTTCACTTCATCACACGCTAAGTCGTGGCCCTCAAGCTTAACCTTGCTTGCTGTATCGTCTGGCTGTTCTAAGTGAGCATCACCACCAATAGCAAAACGATCGGGTGCTTCATAACTAGTTAACCATGTAGTTAACAGCGCATCTAAATCAATATTTGAAAATACGGGTACAACTGGCAAAGTACCTAACGATTTACGTAATAGCGCAAGCAGTTCTTCGGCTTTATTAAAGCTGCCCGCATTAACCACCAACAAGCCGTTTTTCATATCTATAAACGCATGAGTGCGGGTTGTTTTGGTGTAAGCATCTTTCATCATTTCAAATAAAATGACTTCTTTTAGCTCGTCTTTTTCTTTTTTCTTAACCGGGCGGTTTTCGGTTGTTTCTATTGCTTCAACCTTCTCGGCCAATAGCTCGTTAACAACGTTTGCAGGAACATTCTTAGTTATGGTTTTAGCACACACTAAAATATGGTCTTTGCAAAAATGCGCTAATGTTTCGCCATGCTTGCCTAATGCCTTTCCCCAACCAAACGTTGATAGCTCTTGTTCACCCGGTTTGCGGATCACATCTTGCGCAAGGGCCGCTTCAAACTCTTCGGCATTGTACTTAGCTGGTTGCTTAAACTTATATACAATTAAATTACTAAACCACATGTTAACCTCGGCCTGTTTGGTTGTTGTTCGCGTTTTGTGATTGCCAATCAATAACACCTTCAGTTAAAGACTCTAAAATAGTATTGCCGGGGTACATTTCTATTTTATCAAAGTAACCGCTTTGATTTTGCGCAGGCCAACGTACTACTTCACCTATTACTTTATAAAGCGCGGTCATTTGTGGCTGGTTAGTGCCTTGCACGTAAACAACTTGCCCGTTCGCCTTCTTAGGTACGTATTTGCGCACCACTTTAATGTAACCTTTATCTAAAGGTTGACTCGCTTGGTTGCCGCCTTGCGAGTTGTTTTGTGGTGCATTGTTTTGGCCATAGCTGTTTTGCGGTGCATTTTGCGGTGGTCGGTTTTGATTGTTTTGTTGGTACTGGTTGTTCTGTTGCATTATTTTTCCTTTGAGAATTATTTTTTTCAGTTCTTGCGGGGCTAAATCCCCGACTCGCTTAATGCTTGATAGTTTAGTGATGACTCTTTAAGCCATAACACAGCCTGTTCTATTGTTTGCTTTTCATCAGCGGCCCACACTGGTAATTCAACGCTATCAACCACCGCTTGATAACACGGCGTTGTGCAACGTATTGCTTCGCGGGTCTTTATTTCGCATTTAAGCAAGTAGCTGGCTTTTTGAGATAAGGTTTTTAAGCGGTTATATTTGCTTTGATTAAATTGCTCGTACATTACGCATCACCCCCTGCTAACTCTAAAAAGCGGCTAATATATTCATGATCACCTTTGTCGTAATGCTTCACCAATTCATGCCAGTTTTCAGCAATACAACGCCACACGTTACTTTTGCTATACATTCTATCTATGTCAGCGTGTCTAAAGCCGCAAGCTTTTACCATACGAATACAACGCCCTAAATCATCTGCATCATGGGGTATTTCAAAAGCGGGAACGGGTAAACGAGTCGCGCCATTGTCTAGCACGTAAGCCATGTATTTGGAGCTAAGCCCGGTATCATCACAATTAAACCACTGCGCCACGGTCATGCCTTTTTTTGCCATTAGCTTTTCGCGCTTACATTCATCAACCACCACATTGGCCGCTTTAATACAGGCGTTATAAATGGCTGGGTCAAATGTCATGTTGGGGTGCTGCCTAATTACTTCGTCACTAATTGCGCTAATAAGCTTCATTTGATTTATTTGGTATTGGTCGCTCATTTTGCCACCCCGTCAACGTTCTTTTTAATCACTTCAAACTCAATAACCCATACCCAAGGGTTTTCATGCCAGTTTGAATAGATAGAGTTCCATACTTCTTTAAACCAAACTCTAGGAAACCCAAGAAAGTTGCTTAAATCAAAACCTTCATTAATAGCGCCCACTTTTGTTATTTGCTGCACTCTTTCGCATCGAACATCAGTTACACGCAAAGTTAAGCGGCTGGCCTTTCTAGGCATATGAATAGAAGGTTTCCATTTAACTTCATCTAACTCTTCTACGCCCTTATACACAGCCCATTCTTTTTGTATGCAATATTCATTGCCACAACCTTGATCAATAAATAATGTTCTATCTGCTGGGTGCTCTGCATCTGCTTCATCAAGACGGCCCAAGCAAAATGTTTCACGAACCCAAATAAGATAACCAACTTTACAAGGTGCGGCATTAGCAGTTGCATGCCCTGCTACTATCGGCAAATAATCAAGTGAAGAAGCAGCGCCCCATTTAAAATCCCAAAAAGCACCATTCTTAATAGGCTGGTTTTTTAGCGGTCTACGTGTAACAGTTTTCCGCCCGTCCATTAGCGCCTTAACCATTTGCTGATTAAATATCATTGGTCTGGTTTTCATTTCACACCTCGTCTAAAGCTTTTTGGTACACCTGTTTCATTAAGCGCTATTTCTTTAAGGCCCATTTCGCGGCGTTTGGCGTTGTTGTTATCAAAAAACATATACGCTTTTTCATAATCGGCTTTCGTTGGTTTGTTGCCATCGCGGTGGTAAGCATAAGTTTCTGCGGTTTCACTAATCATTGAATAAGCCCTCCAACGAGTACGCATTATCAATGGCGCGCTGTTCGTAACGCTGTTGTTTTTCTCTTAGCGCGTTTTGTGTAGCTTTAGATAGGCCTTTATTAACAACACGGCGGTTGCAGCCGCTTTGCTGTTGGTATGGTTTGTTTGGTTGTCTTAGCATGGTTTTTCACTTTGCACCCAAGGCGCGGTTAGTTAACAAATATCATCAGCCGTAGGCTTATGATCCAGTTTTCTTACTTTTAATGTTTGTGCGCTTTCGTGCTCAATATCAGTTAAGCAATGCGCTGGTAACCAAGAACCCGATGCAGGCTCTAAAAAATAAGTCGTGCCATTAAATAAAACGGCATCGGTAAATAAACCGTACCGTTTTATTATTGGCCTTCTTCTTATAATGGGTTGTTCGTTTAATGACTGGTTTTGATGACCGGTGCTTAAAATAAAACCAACGGCGCTTAACACTAAAACTAACGATAAAATTAAGCCCGCAGCCACAAATAAGCCTGGTGTAGTTAATAAGTCATTCATTAAGCCACCGCCTCAATTGCTTGCTGCTCTTGCAAGACGTAATAAACACCTTCACGCTCGTAACGCATGGCCCATACTTCTGCAATGTGTTCGTTATTAGGTAAGTTTGAGCGGTGCCAGTCTGTTACCGCCGCCTGCATAGAACCATGCTGGCCTGTATTAAAGCCGCAGCTGGTGCAGTAAAACGTAAAAGGCTCATTACCTTTTTGTAAGTGTAATCGTGGCGTATTGCCGCAGCTTAAACACCCCCTGAAAGGTGAAAACCGCTTAAGCTGTTCTGCGAGTTCTTTTTTGTTCAGTTGCATTAAAAACCTCCTTTAATACCGTGTTATCAAATCCGTTTAATAATTCGTGCATGCAGCGCCAGTGTGGCAACCAATCACGAACCCAGTGATGTTCATTAATGCTTAACAGTTCGCGCAAGCGCTTATTCGTGTGTAAATTTCTATCTGTTAACGTTAAGCTGCGCCAATTTTGCATGGCTAAAAAAGCCATGGCTTTAAGTGTGGCGGTTTTCTTTTTCCTAAATGTCTTTGTTTGCTTATCTAAAAAGCAGGCCCACAAATGAACCGCAACCACCTCTGTGTGTTGCCAGTCAGCATCATCACAGTAAGCAAAATAAGCAAACGAACACATCGGCTCGTTTAACAAATGAATAGACCTTGTTACCTTCGTTAAAAAAAACACATTGTGTGGCGTAGGGCAGCTCGACTTTTTAAAGCGTTGAGTTTGTGAGCCGCGCACCGGGTCGGTGTAAATGCGCTCACCAGACTCCTTATCTTTAAGTGTGGGGCGTTTGTGGGGATTGATAATCATAGAGCCGTCAAAGTCCAGCTGGCCGCGCGTTAGCGCATGTACGTTTAGCGCTTCTGCTATGTCATTTCGTACAGCCTGTAGAGTTTGACTTAATAGCATGATTACGCAAAATCCTTGTCGTTTTGTAGCTCTTTTAATACGTTAATTGAAAAGCCACCATGCTTAAGCACTTGCTCTATTTTTTGTACGCTTGGGCTTTTTATTTTCCCTTCGTAAAATTTATAAAGCCAAGACTCAGTTAAACCCGCTTCACTGGCCACTTGTTTGAGTTTGCTTTTACTAACCGCAATGCTCTTTAAGTAATCCATTGCCTCAGTAATTAAAATTGAATTGCTTGTAGTATTCATAAATACTCTTCTATAATGTTTATTTAGTATAATATTGCTAAGAAATTTTAAATCAAGTATTATTTTACTTAAGTTAGGGATTATAATGCTAATTATGGAAAGTGCAAAAAATATTCACAACAACATACGTAGACTCGCAGCCGAACAAGGCCTTAATGGCACCGAACTGGCAAGGCGATCAATACGCTATGGGGGCGTGTCTCAAAAAACAATCAGTAACATCATGCGCAAAGACGGATTCGATCCGGCTTCGGGTAACCTTGGCATTAATAAACTTGAAATTTTAGCCAAAACACTCAAAGTAACGCCGCATCGTTTAATCATGCCTGTTGATTCTCACGAGTCGTTTACAGTTGACGAGCTTGAAAGTTCTTTGACGGTAGCGCTTGAAACGCTCGCAGAAATGGAAATGATAGAAACCGAGGATTTTGAAAAACTGAATAAACTGGTTGATATGATAGCTGCCGCTCAATACTCAGTATTAGTGAGAAAAGAGGACAGCCCACTTAAAACAATGGTTAAGTTCTTTGTTCGCAAGATGAAGGGGTAAACTCTTCGTTTTGCGCGCAATTGTTTCTTAACTCTTGCCCCAGCCGTATAATTTCACGCTTTATTTTAACGTTTTGGTCTACATGGGCTTTATTGAAGCCGCCGTTACTATCAGCGTCTTCTTGAATTTTTGCTAACTCTTTGGCCAGCTTTTTTAACTCACACCCAATAGGGTCTTTAATACCAAGCTCATCTTGCTGGTAAGACCTAACAACTGATGTTTTGTAGTGTTTAATAACCCAAAATAAGGCTATGAACGCGAGCACTAAAAATGCCGCGAGAACTCCTGTTACGGTTAATATTGTCACCGCTTAACTCCTTGTTACCTTTTAAGTAATATATAAACTGATATACCGATGGAAATGCTAATATCAAAACAGTTGCAACATACAGTGTTGGCCCTGTGGCCGCGTAGATCAAATCCATTGAGGACGAACCCGCGCTTTTAACAACATATGTCAACAAATACACCGAAATTTGCACCACACTTCCTACTATAAGCAAAATATCAGACAATATGAACTTATTATGAATATTTTCTGAAAATAACCTAAAGCTAATAATGGAACCTATTAACAGCAGTTCATACAAGCACCAGCCTATAACCCAATAATTAACGCCGTTGTTAAATAGGTAATCAAATAAAAACAACTGCGATACTGCATTAAATGCCAATGTTATAAGCGCTAAATGAAAAACTTTCCTTACCTTTATACTAAAAAGCAAGCAAACACTAAGCGCTATAAAATAAACTTTTTCAATACTTAACGCATCGAGATAACTGATTATAGGTTCCATCCCTGACACACCTTTAAATTATTTTGGTTTAGTTGGCCACGTACCACCACCGCTACCCGAATAAGCCGTTGCACCATCGTCTTGCGCTTCAGTGCTTTGCGCGTTTTGCTCTTGCGCTTGCGCCGAAATGCTTACCGTGTCATCTTTCAATGTATCGGCTGCTTGGGCTTGCTCAGTTTGTGATTGAGCCGTTGTTGTGCTGCCTAAAACTACTGCGGCAGCAGGTTGTGAAGTGCTATTTATTTGCATAACGTTTCCTTCGACTAGTCTAGTTTAGCAGACTAATTCAGATTTTAGTAAAATATTACTATTTAATGGAATCAATTTCTTGATCAATTCGATCTGATTCCGTATTATCTGTAGGTAATAGCTTACTATGAAATTTAATAAATTTTAATTAATTTTTGAACGATTGGTGATTCAAGGACAAAGAAAAGCCGCAACAAGTGCGGCTAGATTCACAAAGAATTGAATTAACAAGTGGTAAATATGTTTTTTAGACTATGTAAACAGGTCGGCAAACCAAATAAACATAGCGAGTGGTACTAATACGTTAGGCGGCAACCTAGCAAATCAGCCCTCTCTAAATTACATAAGGTAAGACATAGAAAAAAACGAAAGTTACTATGAACAAACAAACAAATGTAACTGCACACTTCGTATTCTATGTCTTACCACTTGTTAATTCAATTGCTTTTGTGAATTTAAATATTTGTTTAAATGTTTAATTATACAAGTGCAAAAAATATGCAATCAAACAACTTTTTAAAATGGTATAACGACAACTTTTCGCGCGGTGAAGTGGTAGCCAGTCATCTGGATATTGAAATTTCAAACACAGCTGCAGAAATTGGCGTTGATTGGTCGGCGGTATCTTCGCGCGTATCATGGCGTAAAGGTAAAGAGGGCAAGGTTAATGCCACTGGTAGCCAGCTTTTAAAAGGTTTTAAAAACTCGGTTGGTATATATGCATCACTTGAAACATGCCGTAAAACGGGTGTTGAATACCCACTAATCACATTTAAAAATAAAGGCGGCGCTGGTGACACGGTTGTATTTAGTGGCTTGTCGTTTTTGTGGGATTTATACAAAGAGCAAATAGGCAAAACATTATCACCCGCCGAAATAACCCAGCGGGAAAACGAAAAACGCGCCAAGGCGGAAACCGCCGAACGTAAGCAACAAGCCGCCCTCCTAAAGCAGCAACAAGAGAACAAAAGGAGAGCGGCAAACGTTAGCAAAGAACTTGTTGAACACAACCAACTGCCACGTGCAGTTTCTTTCGTTTATACAGATAAGAAAAAAATAGCCGGTATTTTAAACCATGTTGATGCGCGCCAAGGGCAAGACAAACATGGTCACTTCATTAGTTTACAACTACACGACACGCTAAACCGCCCACGTGGCCTGCAACGCATTTACGATAAAAACATTACTAAGCCTGATGGAAAGCAAACTAATAAAGAGTTTACATGGGGCATGAACAAAGACGGTGCACACCTTGTAATTGGTGACATTGCCAACGCTGACCGTGTGTTTGTTGTGGAAGGTTTTGCAACGGGTGCGTCTGTGTTTTTAGCCATGCAAGCAAATAACAAAACAGATAAAGTGGCGGTAATTGTAGCGCTGGATTCTGGCAACATGGTTAAAGTTGTTGATCAATACAAAAAAGAGCAACCACACCTGGTGCTGCATTACGCACTAGATAACGACCAACACAAATGCAAACAAGGTAAAGGCAATGCTGGTGTACTGGTAGGTATCAACTTATTAGCTAAACATAAAGACGACCGCGCATTTTTACCAAACTTTGAATTGGTTGATAATGTTTTTCAAGCAACTGACTGGAACGACCTGCACGAATACCGTGGCTTAAAAGAAGTAGCAAAACAATTAAACGGTAATAAGTCGCGCTTTAAACTGGCTGGCGATTTATTTGAACGTGCCTTAAATAAGCTGCAATACGTAAACAACACCGAACTAATGAAAGAAGCACTTGTTGCCGCGAACGTAGGCATGCAAGTGGGCTTACCTAAATACCGCCCATCTGACGTTGTAAAACTTATTCGTACACATACGGCCCATGCTAAAGACCGCATTAACGTAAAACAGCTAAACGAAAAAGTAACAAAAATATTTAAAGCTAAAGTACACGCTGCACAAGAGTTTCGTTCGTTTTCAAAACGCATTACCAGCGCTAAGTTCAGACCTGAACACATTACGTACAAGCGTTTTAATTCTTCGGTAGTTACTGACGAAATGCTTAATTATGTAGAGTCTAAAACGGGTGATATTGTTATTGTTCGTGCGCCAATGGGGTCGGGTAAAACTCAAAACCTAATTAAGCCGGTTATGTGGGAAAATGAACGTTCAGCGTTTTTTGCACACCGTGTATCGTTAATTGGTGGTGCATGGGATGCGCTAAGCAAAAACATGCCAAACGGTTATGCCCCTATTACTCACTACCAAGATCCAAACGTAAAAGATATGCTGCCGGGTTCTAACAAACTGGCCTGTTGTATTAACTCAGCGATTAAAGGCACGTTTGCACCACTATTAAATAATTTACACGCGCTTTGTATAGATGAAGCCGCACAAACATTACGCCACACTACAGCAGGCAGCGCCGTTGCTTACCCTGTTGCCGTGTTTAATAAAATTCTGCAAATGGTATCAACCACACGTGACCATATTGTATTAGCCGATGCCGATGCCAACGACACCCTTGTTGAATTTTGCGAACTGGCATTAAAAAGACGTAATGCTTACTTAAAAGAGTTATACGGTGAAGATCACCCTGATTGTAAAATTCATGTGGTTGATGCCGTTACAGACTGTTCAAACACAAAAATTTACTACACCAATTCAGACACCGCATTTGTGCGCGCCGAAAAAGACGTGGCAAACGGCTTTAAAGTGCTAATTGCTAACGACTCAGCTAAAGACGGTGAAAAACTGTATACGCATTTGCAAAACAACTACCCTGACAAAAAAGGGCTGTTTATAGATGCAGACTCTAAACCAGAGAAAAACATTCAAGCGTTTACGGATGATCCGAACGGTGAAAGCTTAAAATACGATTACGTTATTTACTCGCCAGCTATTAGCTCGGGTGTATCAATTGAGAACGGCCACTTTAACCGCCATTACGGTATTTTTTGTGGAACTGTTGCACCAAGTGATGCAATTCAAATGATTCGCCGTGACCGTAAAGCCACTGAATTTATTTTGGGCCTGTCTACATTAAACAGTTCGCGTGAAGAATCGGCCATGAATATGTGGTTAGGTATGGTACTGGCCAACGAGCACAGCCAGCTTGATGTAAACATTAATAAAGAAACCAGCAAAATTGAGCTAACAACGGAAGACCTAGAATTTGACCGTTTTAGACTTGAGCTAATAGCGCAAGAGAACAAAGCTAAAAACGACTTTGCTAATAACTTGCTGTGTATTTTGTTTGCCGATGGTTACAAGTTACACCAACTTGAAGCCACCGAACTGGAACAAGAAATTGGTAAAAGCAAAAAAGAAGCAAGCCGCGAATTATTAAAAGAAATTGATATGCAACGCCACTTGGATAACACAACGCCAAGCGACAACGAACGC
>Ga0105354_1001071_pt1 | contig 16910 bp, 9 predicted proteins | sample GOMGulsemesocosm_FD_83658 | JGI IMG/M metagenome (GOLD analysis project Ga0105354, IMG submission 83658) | Methane-oxidizing microbial communities from mesocosms in the Gulf of Mexico - GOM9B Gulf of Mexico | ecosystem: Environmental > Aquatic > Marine > Cold seeps | place: USA: Gulf of America...
GGATTCATAATATTTGGGAATTATGGCAAAACAAAAAGGTTTTATCAAGTTATAAGGTTCGTTGGGAGGGATTACTTTTTACAAAACAATGGAGATGATTTAATAAGAACTACTGGAGGTGTAGATAAAAATAGGATAAAGAATGATCCAGCTTTTAAACGTACCTGTGAAAACATGAGTGAGTTTGGTGGTTCAGCAACTGTTGTAAAAGCATTACGAATGGGCTTTACAAATATCATTAAAAGTATGAGTGATAATAGCGTTGTAGGACGAATAACAGGAGTTATGAAAAAGATAAATTCTGTTGGGACTGAAGTAAGAGGGCAACGTGGCTTTGAAATACTGCCTAATAAAATATTATTGGAAGGTTTCGAATTTAGTAAGAATACTCCTTTAGATACTATATTTTATGCACCAACTTTAGATACAAATAGAAGTATAGCTACTTGGGTTGTGCCTGATTTTAATACTTCTAATTATATAAACCCACCTGAAGGAGCTACACATTTTAAATTAGTACTAATTACTACTGTTTTGAGTGATTTTAACTACTCAATTACTATAAAGAAGTACGAACCTGTTAATGCAGCAGAGAATGAAACTAATGGAATTGCTTTAAGTACTGAAATTCCTTTAGGAGGAATGGTAGGAAGTGATACAACCTTAGTTGTTGATTTAGGTTTTGGAGCTGCATTAGCAACAGTAGGTGTTGCTAATGCTATAGGTATTATATTCTACCAAGAAATCAACACACAATTTTATGAATTAGTAAGTGATAATGTTTTGCGTATTTCAATCGCTGGTTAGTGAATTAAAAATATAGGTTTTTGTGGGGAAAACCTGTGTGTTGAAAGCAACTTCTTTTAATGTATTAATAATATTTAACTATAACTAATTAAAAAGTCACGAATACTTTCATCTCCTGTCAAGTTCATTTTTTTCTTGAGCCTATTGATGTTTTTCTTAACAGTATTTGCTTCTGTGTGTGTAGCTTCAGCAATATCCTTATTGTTCATTCCTACCTTGATGTAGGCACAGATTTTTAATTGATTTAAGGTCAAACCATCATAACTGATTTTAAGCTTTTCAAAAAAGTTTGGATACACCCCTTCAAATTTATTTATGAAGTTATCCCAAGTATTTTTATCATTTAAATTAGAGTTAATTAGTTTTTTAACATCATCAAGTTCACTATTGTTTTCAGAAACTAATTTTACATCATTTAATTTACTTTCTAGTTTACGTAAAGTATTATTTCGTTCATTAAACTGCATAGCGTAAATTGCTAATTCTCTATCCCTAGCTTGTATTTGCTCATTTAATAACTTCAGTTCTTTTTCTGCAGAATTTACTATTTGAATATTTTGTTTTTCAATGAGCTCATTTTTTAGGGTAAGCGCTTTGTTATTTTTTGTTTTAAGTCTACTGAAATAATATACACCAGCTAATAATATGCAAAGAATTAAGGCCACTGATGATGTAATAAGGAATGTTTTTTCTCTTTTTTGTTGAAGTTCTAACTCTCTTTTTTCTTGTACAAGCAACAACTCCCTTTTTTCTTGTTCATACTCATGTTTAGCTTCAAGCCTTCCAAATTCTTTACTTTTTTCTTTATTAAAAATAGAGTCTTTAATTTCATAATACTTAGATAAATATTTCAAAGCTTTTTTTGGCTTATTTGATGAATTATACACATTATATAGCGACTTTGAAAGTATACCCTTAGTAGTAAATGCAACTTCATATCGGGTAATACCTAGAGCTTCTTTTAAAACTTCTTCTGCATTTTTAAATTGTTTCGTTTTGATATAATACTCTGATAATGGTGCTGCTACAGAAGCTTCGTCATCTACTTTTTTTGAAATTAAATATGCTTTGTTTAAATAGTAATAAGCAGAATCTAACTTTTCCTTTTTCAAAAAAATTTTACCAAGATATACATATCGTTTTCTCTGCTGTGCTTGAGCATTATTACGATTATTTAATTGAATTGATTTGTGGAAATATTCGTTTGCTAGATCATAATTACCAAGTTCAAAGTTTGCTTTACCAATATGATGTAAGGCATCTGATTCGTCTTGTGAACTTTTATATTGCTCCATGTAGACTAAAGCTTCATTAAATATTTTAATACATTTATCGTATTCACCAATATCAAAATATATAGTACCAATCATTCTAAGAATGGTGTTCATATATGAATAATCATTCATTAAAATAATTATCTCTTTACTCATAAGTAGAGAGTTTAATGCTTCAGGGTAATTCCCTGTGTTTTTATGAAGTATCCCTATACGAGCATAACCAGCCATCATACTTAATGAATCCTTTACTTTATGAGCAATAGAAAGACTTTGAGTGTAATGACTTAAAGCTTTTGAATCTTGACTTAATTGATAATAGACACTACCAATCATTGAAAAACTCCTAGTTAGACGTGTAGAATCTTTTTTAGATAGCGCATATTCATGATTTATTGATAAGGGATCTAAAGCTTCTTTAAATTTCCCCATGATTTTTAATGCCTGTCCTAAATTTTTGTTTGCATTTGCAAATTCTTCTTTTGAATCTATAGCTTTGGATAAATTTAATGCTTTATGGGCCCAATAAGCCATTGAATCTGGATTGCCACGCCTGTAATTCAAAGAAATATTATTGTACAATTGAGTTAAAACAAGCTTATCTTTAGTATGATGGATAACCTTTTGTAAACTATCAATCTCTTTTTCTTGGGCAACAGGTTGAGTTACGCTAATTAGGAATAGAGATAAAATTACAAGACGGATTAATTGTTTCATTATATAGCTTTAACAAGTTTTAATGTATTTACTTGAGGTGTTCGTATTTATAATCAAAAGTAGACTATTGCTTAAAGAACCCCAAATAAATTGTTGCACCCTGAGCAAATTATTTAAAGAACGATTGTATTAAAATGTGAAAAATAGATTAATTTATATTGATTTTTCAGCCATAATAAATCGAATTATTCTTTACAGAAAATGTAATTATAATGAAGTTGTAATCAAGCCATTTTTTATATAAATTTTTAGATGCTTTATAATTAAGTATAAACCAAACACAATGCTATAAAAGTTAAATTATGTAGGTGTATATAGGTTAAAAATCTTCATATATCTAGTTTGTACACTAATTGCACACCTTTTTCTTCCCTGTGTACACTTATTGTCACCCCTATTAAAAACATTAAAACTTATTAAAGCCATAATCTTGTATAATGTTATCAAACAAAATCAAAAGAATGCTATGAAAACATATTTGCCGTTTTTAGGACTTTTTATTTCATTATTAATAAATGCTCAAGTAGGGATTGGAACGACTAGTCCAGATACTAGTGCTAGTTTAGATATTAACTCTAATAATAGTGGCGTATTAATCCCTAGGCTAACTAATATACAAATGAATAATATTGTTAGTCCAGCAGAAGGATTGGTAGTATATAATAAAACATCAGACTCTTTTTGGTACTATAATTTAGCTACAGCAACTTGGGAGGAATTAGGTGATGATTTAGGAAATCATATTGCCGAACAAAACCTTGAAATGACTGGGAATTGGATCAGTTATGATGGTGATAGTGAAGGTATTTACATTAGAAATAATGGTAATATAGGTATAAACGAAAGCGTGCCAACAAGTGTTTTGCATATAAATGCAACTGGAAGTGGAGTAAGAGTTGAGACCCCAGGAACCTCACCATTAGGAAGTGCCATTTCTATTGTGAGTAGTGTTGGGAATCCAGTAATCCGGTATCAGTTAGGTGATGGAGCAGGATCTGTAACTCAAACCTGGGATTTACGTGTAGATGATTCAACTAATGATTTTGTAATTAGAGATGTAACCAACTCTCAAGATATGCTTGAAATAAGTAATGCTTCGGGTAGAATAGATGTAGGAACTAATGGAGATGGATCATTTATAAGAGCTAATGCTTTTACACTATATTCTGATAGAAGGTTGAAAGCCCAAATTTCCCCAATAGAAAAAGCTATAGAAAGCTTATCAAAAATATCTGGTTACACATATTATTTTAAAAATGACCCCAAAAAAAGAATAGAATTTGGAGTAATGGCTCAAGAAATAAAAACCATTATACCAAATGCTGTGCACGAGGATGAGAAAGGAATTAAGTCGGTTGATTATAATAGGATAATTCCATTACTAATTGAAGCTGTAAAGGAACAACAAAAAGAAATTAATAACTTAAAAAAACTAATTGTATCAAATGAGAAGAAATAAAAAGAAATTAAATATTCATACTGATATTGATAGCCCTAACTTTTTTATAAGATTGATAGGTAAGTTTATAAAAATAGTAGAGCTGTTTTCTGGTAAACTAGCCTTAAAACTGGTTACCAAATTATTTTGTAAGCCAGTTAAAAAACGAATTTCTACCTATCAACAAAAATTTTATGAAAGTGGGAGTAATAGTTTAGTTTCTTTAAATAGATATAAAATAAACATTTGGGAGCAAGGAAAAGGGAAACCAGTTTTATTAATTCACGGTTGGAATAATAATGCGTTTAACATGCGTCATATAGGAAACAAATTAATAAAGAAAGGGTACAAAGTTATTATACCGGATTTACCTTGCCACGGAAAATCTTCAGGTAGGTTCATTAATCAAATGGAAATGGGAGATGCGGTACAGGAACTACTAGTTTATGTTAAAGAAAAATATGGGAATTTTAGTTTGGTTACCTATTCTTGGGGAGGAACAGCCACGTTGTTAGCATTAGATCAATTGCAAAATAAAGGGGTTAATTTATTTCCTAAAAATATAATTTCACTAGCATTACCAACTTATTCAAGTGCTATAACCGATTTGTTTTGTAAGATGTTAAAATTGTCATCAAAGCTTGAGAATGGTTTGTTAAATAACTTAAGTAAGATGGCAATGATAGACAACAGAACTTTAAATGAGGCTTTTCCTTTAAGTTTTTATAAAAATTTAGAACAAGCACAAGTATTATTTACAATAATTCATGATGCAGACGATAAAGTAATTTCAATTGATAATTGTGAAAAATTTATTGAGAAATACCCAAATACTGACTGTCTTGTTACAAAAGGATTGGGACATCTTAGAATAATTAAAAACGTAAAAGTTATTAATGAAGTTGTAAAAAAATTAAGCGCCTAAAAAATGTATATGAAAGAATTTAATGTATTAGTTATTGTATTGGTTTTTATTTCAGGTTACCTATTAAATATGTTTTATATAACTATTTTTTACCATAGAGCTTTGACGCATAATTCGGTTGAATTAAGCAATAAAATGAGAAAAATAATCCATCTAACAGGTATATGGATTACGGGAATAGACCCTAAAACATGGGTGTGTATGCATCGTATGCATCATGATCATTCAGATACTAATTTAGATCCGCATACTCCAGTTAAATGTAAAAATGCTTTTCAAATGTTTTTACTTCAGTATAAATCTTACAACAAAATAATGATTCAATTAATAGCAAAAAAGGAAACGCCTAGTAATTTGGTAAAAGACCTCGGTTTTGATATTCATTGGCTATGTGAGAATAAACTTTGGTACATACCTTATATAGCGCAGTTTTGTATTGCGGGTTTAATAGCTGTATTGATTAATCCACTAGTTGGCGTGTTTTATTTTTTAGGGATTGTAAGTCATCCTATTCAAGGTTGTTTAGTAAACTATTTTGGTCATAAGCGTGGCTATAGAAATTTTGAAAATGTTGATGATTCTGTAAATAATTATTGGGTAGCATTATTAACAATGGGAGAAGGATTTCAAAACAATCATCACCATCAACCAGAATCGGCTAAGTTTTCAGTAAAGTGGTGGGAGCTAGATTTTGGCTTTTATTGCTGTTTATTAGCACAAAAAATAAAACTTGTAAAAAACGTAATTCGTTAACGCAAAGGCATGTTGCTGAAATGCTAATATTTTATCACTATTAAATAGTGAGTAATTAAGCGTAAATACAAGATGTTTACATCATTCATAATATTTAAAAGATACTCTAGTCAATGAAATACTTAGAGGTAATCACATCTATCAAACTGTATTACAATAAAAATATCTCTTAGGAGTAAAAATAACTTATGAAAATGAATAGAAATAGTAGTTTAAAAACATTAATAGCACTTTGCATATTATTAATTATGTCAACAAATACCTTCTCACAATGGACACAAGCTGGACAAAATATAAACGGTGAAGCTGCAGGTGACTTCTTTGGAATATCTGTCAGAATGAATGATAGTGGTAGCATTATTGCCATTGGTGCAACTTTAAACGATGGTAATGGGGCAGACTCTGGACATGTGAGGGTTTTTGAAAATATTGGAGGAACCTGGACACAAATTGGCGATGATATTAATGGCCCAAGTGCAGGAGATAGTTCTGGACGCTCATTTAGTTTAAATGACTCTGGGAATATTATTGCAATTGGAGCTCATAAAAATGATACTAATGGTTTTGATTCGGGACAGGTTAATATATTTGAAAATATAGGAGGGGTTTGGACACAAATTGGAGCAAGTATAAATGGAATTGGGAGTACCGATTGGTTTGGTATATCTGTTAGTTTAAACAAAATAGGAGATATTGTTGCTATAGCTGGATATTCTAATAATGATAATGGAATTGATTCAGGTCATGTTAAAATATATAAAAACATTGCAGGAACCTGGGTGCAACTTGGTACAGATATTAATGGTAATGTTAGTGAAAATTTCGGGTATGACGTAAGTTTAAATGGTAGTGGTACTATATTATCTGCTGGTGCACCTGGAAATGGTAACAATGGGTTTGTTTCAGGTTGTACTCGTGTTTATGAGTACATAACAGATGATTGGGTTCAAATTGGAGCAGATATAAATGGGGAAGCAGCAGGTGATCACTCAGGTAAATCAGTTGATATTAATGACAGTGGTGATGTTTTAGCTATTGGTGCATTTCAAAATAGTGCTAATGGCTCAAATTCAGGTCATGTAAGGGTGTTTAAAAACATTAGTAATGTATGGACACAAATTGGTAGTAGTATGAATGGAGAAGTAGCAGAAGATTATTTTGGACTTTCTTTAGATTTAAACAATGATGGGAATATTCTTGCAGTTGGAGCATTGGGTAATGATAATGGAGGTTCAAACTCTGGTCAAACTAAAATTTATGAAAATATAAGCGGGATATGGACACTTATAAATTCTAGTATTTCAGGTGAAGCAACTGGTGATGGTTTAGGGGCTGTATGCTTAAATGGGAATGGTAATAAAATAGTTGTAGGGGCTTATCAAAATGATAACAGTGCTAATAATGCTGGTAATGTAAAAGTTTTAGAAAATACAACATTATTATCTGTAGTTGAAAATAATATTGGAAGCCATTTTAAAGTCTATCCAAACCCTGCGTCTGAACGTGTAAACATCAAATTAGGTAGAGTGTATTCAGAAGCAGAGGTGTTAATTACCTCATCAAACGGAAAACAAATACAACTTAAAAAATATTGTAATCAGGAGCACCTTATTATAAACATAAGTGATTATGTTACTGGTGTGTATTTTCTTAAAGTTAAAACCAAAGAAAACATAGCAACTATTAAATTACTTGTACTATAAGCTTATAGGGAGTTTAAATTAAATAGTACCACATTGCGAGTATATACTTTATTTAATTATAAATTTACGGAAAATATAGTTGAATATGATTTTTAATCGCATTGAAGTATTAATTAATTGGGGGGTCAGTCCTGATTCTAGCCCAGAACTTGTTAAAAAAATAAGGCTTGTTAATGTTACATGTTTAATAACTACCATTTCAACTCCTTTACTCTTTCTTTACCTCAAATTTTTTAGTAATGATCAAGAAACATGGCCTGTTATATTTTATTCGTTCGTAATTGTTTTAAGTTTAGTTCTAAATAAAAACAAGAAATACCAACTAGCATTATTAGCTTTAGTTATAGGTGGAATTATTACTACTTATTTTGCAATGATTGTTAATGACAAACAAATTCCAGCTCCATATTTTAATATTTTATTCGGGCTTGCTACCATTCTTTTTGTTGATAATAAACTAAGTAGAATATTAGTTTCAGCTGTAGCATTTTTATCTTTTTTTATTCAAAACGGATATCAAATTAAATATAGATCATTCTCTCTTGAAGACTATATGCCAGTATTAGCAATGTTGCTATTAATACTTGTTTTAATATTTCAATTTAACAAAGAGCACATTAGAAATATTAAAGTTATCAAAAAGCAAACTGATGACTTACTGTTTTTTCATAAAAAACAACATGAGCAGGAGTTGTTATTTAAACAAAAAGAAACTGAATCTGTTATAAGTAATAACCAAATTCAATTACAATTAAAGCAAGATTTAATTGATAAGTTAAAAAAAATAAAAACCAGTAATAGTATAGTCAATGAATTGCAAATAATTATTGTTGAATTGCAACAACAGAATGAATTGCAGCGAAACATGAATTTTTTAGACGGTGATTTAGAAAAGTTGAATTCCTTATTCTTTAATAAACTACAGTTAAAGCATCCAAAAATAACACGTACAGACAAAGAGTTTTGCATATACATAAAATTAGCCATGACAAGTAAAGAAATTGCACTAATAAGAAACACTACTGTAAATACTGTAAATGTGGCTAAAACAAGGTTAAGAAAAAAATTAGGTTTGAAGAGAAATCAAGATACAATAGGATATTTATTATCACTCTAATAACCAATACTTCTATATAATCAGATGAGTTATCAATTGTGTTTTTTATAATTGTTATAGTGACCTAATTTATTCTCTCCTCACATGTATATAAGTTGCTTTAAGAATAATCTTTCCGCTTTATACTTTTTTACTGAATAATAGATTGAAAGATTTATTAAGTGCTACTTAAATTGATGTTTTTTTATTCTCATCTTTTCGAATAATATCACCCAAATACATGTCGCACCCCTTTGTTTAGGGCTGTGATAAGAAATTATCACTTAGAAAATTCTTTGTGGCACATTGGGTAAGCTTATACTTGCCATTACAAAAAAAAACATATTGATATGAATAAAAATACGCTAATATTTAGTACTTGTTTACTACTAATGAATATTGTTTTCGGGCAACAAGGAAATTCTTGTATTGATCCAATAGATTTAAATCCATTTATACCAACGTCTGGAAACGGCGTGCATAATATAACAGTTGATAATGCACTGTCAAGTCAATTTTATACCTATACAGCTACACAAGAAGGGGTTATTGAGATGTCTTCTGCTTACTCGTATTCTAGTGGTAGTTCAAATTTTGATACATGGTTACGAGTATATGATAGCGATTGTAATCTAATTTTTGATGAAGACGATACTCCAGGATTATTAGGAGGAGTAGAATATACTGTTGAAGTTTCAGTAGGGGATACATATGTTTTTGAATGGTCTAATCAAGAATGGGCAGGGGTTTTTAATGTAGAGTTTATTTATCAAGAAAAAATTACAGAAGGAGTAACTTGTGATAACCCAATAAATGTAATTTTAGGGGAAGCTAACAACTTAGCTAATTATTGGTTTGGAGCTCAATATTATACTTATACTGCTACTGAAAACGGTGTTTTTGAAGTGTCAACATGTAATGGTGTATATGCTCATAATAGAGTTATAACATTGCTTGATGCTTGTAATGGTAATTCAATTGGGGTGTTAGACGAATCATGCGATGTAGATGATGATGGATATAGTTTAGTAAGATATAGTATTTCTATAGGCGAAACTGTTGTTGTAAAAATGGTAGGGCTTACTGCACATATGCATGATGATTATTACTTTTCAGCCTCATTCATAGGAAATGATAACATTTACATACCAGATTCGGAATTTGAAAAAAGACTAATTAACACTGGTGTTGATACAACGGGGTTATTAGATGGGTATATTTTAAAACATGATGCTGAAGCTGTTACAGGAGTCTTAAATACAAGTTTAGAAGTTGATGGGGTATTAACAGATTATACGGGTATTGAGGCTTTTGTTAATATGACAGGTTTTGTTGTAGTAAATGTTTCAGATAGAGTTACTTCACTTGATTTAAGTAACAACATTTTATTAGAAGAAATAGAAATTGCATATATAACAGATTTTCCAGACTTTGATTTTACAGCTAATACAAATTTAAGGATTTTAAAAATAGATGCAGATGGTTGGCAACCAATAAACAATCTTAATATTAATGGTTTAACTCAGCTAGAGGAGTTAAATATTTATAAATCAAATTTTAATAGTTTAGATCTAAGTACCAATACAGCTTTAAACAAATTGACCATAGAATATTCAAGTAATTTATCTACACTAGATTTAAGTAGCAATGTACTATTAAATCGTTTGTTTGTTTCTGAGTGTAATAATTTAGCATCAATAAATATTAGTAACGGCTCTAATGAAAGTATTACAAATTTTAATATTTCTGATAACACAAACTTAATTTGTGTGCAAGTAGATGACACAAGTTATTCTAATACTAATTGGATAAATAAAGATACTCAAACTGCTTATAGTAATACAGTGTGTATAGTGGCCATACCAGACACAGAGTTTGAAAAGCGATTAATAGCCTTGGGGGTAGATACAACTGGGGTATTAGATGGATATATTTTACGGTCAGATGCAGAGAATGTAACAGGTATATTAGATTTGACTGATAATTACACAAGTCCATTAACAGATTTAACAGGTATTGAAGCATTCATTAACTTAACTGGTATAGCAGCATACAATCCAGGAGATAGTATTGCTATATTAGATTTGAGTTTTTGTACTGAGTTAGAAGTTATTGATTTAAACGAAGCAACTACTATTAGTAATTTCAATTTTAGTTCAAATACAAAACTTAAAACTCTCTTTGTTAGTGATTTCGATTCCGTTAATATAACAGGATTAACTTCTTTAACAGAAGTTTATTTAGAAAACTATACTAATACTGGTTTAGATGTAAGTACAAATAGTTCTTTAGAGGTTTTGGAGATTTCTGGCGCTCCAAACATGGTGAGTTTAGATTTAAGTACTTGCCCAAATATTACAGAATTGTCTTTAAGTTTTTTTGCAAGTATTCAAAATTTAAATTTAGTAGGTTTAAATCAATTAAGTAACCTTGAGCTATATAATACAGGAGCAGAATTTAGTTATTTAGACCTATCAAGCTCTTTTCCATCGTTAACGTCGGTTAGCCTAAGTCAAAATAATTTTTCAGTTATTACTTTTGATAATTTAGCTCAATTGGAGTATTTGTCAATTAATGATAATTTCTTATTACAGAGTAGTTTAGATTTATCTTTAACTAGCTCTCTGTTATATATTGGTATTGAATCTACAGGTGTAAGATCTATTAATATAGCAAACGGGGTAAATACAAATATTACACAAGCTAATTTTAATATAACTAACAACCCCAATTTAACCTGTGTGCAAGTAGATGAAACTACTTACTCAAATACAAATTGGCCTAATAAAGATGCTCAAACAGTGTATAGTGAGGCTCCATGTAACGCCTTGTTTGTAAGAGCTAAAGTGTACTTGCAAGGAGCTGCTCTCAACCCAATTATAGGGGAAGAAGAACTTATGCGAGATGATTTACGTGCGGGGACGCATTTACCAATAGTAAGTCCATATGCAGATGCTTTTATAACTGACCCATTATTTTTTAATGCAGGAGGTTTTAGTGGTACCTCAGGGCCATTTGATGATATTATAGATTGGGTATGGGTAGAATTAAGAAATAAAGATGATAATACCATAGTTATCGATTCTCAATCAGGACTATTACAACGAGATGGAGATATTGTTAGTCCAGTAGACGCTTATTCGCCTCTTAATTTTGATCAACCTAATGGAGATTATTATGTAGCAATTAAACACAGAAATCATTTAGGGGTTATGAGTGCTAATGCAATAGCTTTATCCGGAATTATGAATTCTGTAGATTTTACAAATGCTAATAATCAAATAACTTATGGTAATAATGCACAAACAACTTTTGGAATGCCAAACGGAATTGTAGCTATGTGGGCTGGAAATGTAGGTGGCGACACTTCTATAAAATACTCCGGATCTGGAAATGACGCTACAGGGATTAAGGACAAGATATTGGCAGAACCTGGAAATGCAAGCAATAGCAATCTTTATTCTTTTATTGGTTATAATATTGGAGATATAAATCTTGATGGAACAATTAAATATCAAGGGTCAGGAAATGACACTACTATCTTGAAGGATATCATTTTAGCACATCCTGATAATTTAATTACCCCATCAAATTTATTTGAAATACAAGAACAAATACCTTCAAACTAATTAATATTTATTGTAAGCACTTTAAATTATAACAGTATTTAAAAAATCATTTTATGAATTATCAGTATCTTAAAATAACAATAATTTTTTTAATAAGTTTGACCTCATACAGTCAGGTAGGTATTAATACTACTACACCAGATAGCTCATCTATTTTAGAGATGTCATCTACTGAAAAAGGTGTGTTAATACCTAGAATGACTACTGTACAACGTTTGGCTATTCTAGCACCTGCTAACGGTTTGATGGTATTTGATAACTCAACAACGTCATTTTGGTATTACGATTTAACAAATACCAAATGGATAGAATTTATAAATGGAGGGAGTTTTATTATTGATGCAGATGATGATACTAAAATAGATGTAGAAAAAACTGTAGATGAGGATATTATAAGATTTGATATGGGGGGAGTTGAGCATTTTGTAATGGATGGCCCAAAACTAAATGTTGTTAATTCTGGTAGGTCTGTTTTTATTGGAGAACAAACGGGGATAGAAGCGAATATAAACACTAATCAAGTGTTAACATTAATTGGGGCATTTTCAGGTAATAAAATAACCTCAGGAGCTAATAATACAGCAGTAGGTGGCTTCTCACTAGGAAACCTTATTACAGGAAACAATAATGTAGCAATAGGAAAAAACGCATTGTACTCTAATGTATCTGGGGTTAGCAATATTGCTATTGGTACTAATGCGGGATATAATGAAACAGGTTCTAATAAATTATATATAGATAATTCTGATACAATAACTCCACTAATTTATGGGGATTTTAATAGTAATCTAATTAAAATCTATGGGACATTATCAATTGGTGATGAATATACTTTTCCTTCAATAGATGGCAGTGCTAATCAAGTTTTACAAACAGATGGAACAGGAACACTAACTTGGGGAAACTTATTAACAGCTGAATTAGATGGAGATGTAACCAATGAATTAAACACAACAGTAGTTTTAAATGGAACTGATTTAGAAACAACAGATGCTGGTGGAACAATCATAACAGACTTAAGTTCTTTGGTGAATTCTGGTGCAGATAACCTTGGAAATCATATTGCTGCTCAAAATATTGAAACCACAGGGAATTGGATTTCTAATGATGGGGATAGTGAAGGTATATTTATAAATAATTCAGGAAACGTAGGTCTCAACACTACTACACCTGAAGCATCATTACAAATTAATACAAGTTCTAATAATGATGGTATTCTACTAAAAACAAGCGATAATAGTTTTAATCAGAGTATTAGGTTTCAAAATGCTGGTGATTGGTATACATGGAATATGTATAAAACAATAAATATCAATTCAGGTAAAGCCGATTTAAGGTTTGCATCAGGGCCTGCTGATGAGCTTATAAACTTAACCGATAAAGTTACTTTTTCTAATTCTGGAAATATTGGTATTGGAACCATAAACCCATCAGAATTATTACATGTAAGCTCTACTTCAGATGCAGGAGTATTAATTGAGGCAGATATTGATAATTCAGGTGAGAATGATAATCCTAAATTACAACTATCTCAAGATGGAGGAGCGATTAAAGCAATGATAGCACTTGAAGGAAATAGTGGGCATCATGCTTTGGGTACTAATTCTAATGCATTGTTATTAGCACATACAAATGCACTAGATGATATCCAGTTTATAACAAATGGTCAAGCCCAATTAACGCTTATGAGTATTACTGGGGTTGGATATGGTAGATTAGGGTTGCATACAAACAACCCTAGTTCTGATTTTGAAATTGTTCAAAGCTCTGACAGTACAGGAGATTCTTTTGGGGGAATCACTTTTACTGAAAGTGATGATGACAACGATAATTGGAGAATCTATAATAGTGGTGTTAATTTTAGTTTTAATCGAAACGGGCCAAGAGTGTCATATATAACTCCAGCGGGATTATATACAGTTAATTCAGATAGAAGATTAAAAAAAGATATTACTACCCTTAAAAATATTTTACCTAAAGTTTTAAAGTTAAACCCTGTTAAATATCGTTATAAACGCCAAGCAAATACTGATAAACCTACTATTGGTTTTATAGCACAAGAAGTTTTAAAATTGTTCCCTGAACTCGTAAATGAATCAGAAGAGTATTTAGGTATGAGTTATTCAAACACAGGTATTATAGCAATTAAAGCAATACAAGAACAGCAGGTAACTATTCAAAAATTACAAAAACAAATTGATCAGCTTCATGATATAGTTAATCAACTTACAGAAACAATTAATAAAAAATAAAAAAAATGAAAAAAAATTACATTGTATTAGCTTTATTATTAGCTACGTTTTGTTTACAAGCACAAGTTATGGATTACAAGTTGGAGCATATAGGCGAAAATGCATCCACCGGAAATCATGAAATAGCTTTGGTAGCTACACCCGATTTCACAGAAACGAACGGGAATTCTGCTGACATGGGAGCAGTAGTATCCATATCAGGTGGTGGATATTTATTACCGACCAACACAGGTTTTGTAAACGATTGTGTATTTACACCACCGGCAACTAACATTTGTGACTATGAAATTCCTGCAACCGAATGGGATGCTACATATTTAGCAGCTCCATCAGCAGCTTCTGGAACTTATGTATATCAATTAGCAAGAACACCTGGAGTTACGAATATCTTTTTTGATACGGTTAGTGGCACACCAATTATAATGGCTGTGTTTCAAGTGACAAATGGTTCAGGAGGTCCAACAACAGGAGATATTAAATTAGTAGAAAATAATGATGCTATATTAAGTGGTGTACCAGCTGAGACATGGTTGAATATAAACTTTCCAAATATAGCAGGAGGAACAATTGACCTTTATGGTACAACAGATACAACGCCGGTTATATTTTCTGCATTAAGTGCACCAGACATGCATTTGGAAGGAGTAGGGCTATATCCAAACCCTACTACTGGCGTAGTGTCTATTAAGGGTATTGCTACAGAGATGAATGTAGAAATAGTGAGTATTAATGGTCAGCAAATACAATATATTAAAAATTCAAATAATACAATCAACTTGAGCAGATTACAAGCTGGTGTTTACTTTATGAGAATAACAACAGAAACAGGGTTTACTATAAAAAAGATAATAAAGCAATAACAATCACCCCAAATTTACTATTAAAAGCCCAATTGTAATGATTGGGCTTTTGTTTTTAACGGCCTCATAGAATTTTGGTTAAAACAATAGGTGAGTGGAACGACCATATTTTAGAGAGCGAGTACCTAATATAGTTGGGTTCTCGCTTTTTAAGTTAAATTATAAATAACCTCAAAGTTTCTTAAAATATAGTGTAATGAAGCGTTAATTGTTTCCAAAAGTATACGAAGCCTTGAATTTTTGTTTCTTTTGTTTCAAGACAAAAGATAATGAGAAAACTTTTAAAGGTTATTATAGTAACGAGAATATAGCAAGTGTATAGAAATTTTAAAGTAAGGATAATGTGGTTGAAAAATTTTATACTGTTGCGGTTACTACACGAAAATATGTTGAAAACTTTTTGAGCTATAATATTGAACCAATAATTATACATGTTAGTGTAACCTAAAGTGGGGGGCAGTCATCCATAACGATTCCGTCGTGAATTTTTAATTTGTTATACAGGCTAATTTATATAGTTTAGGACTTGATTAACCTCTACGATTTTCTGGTTTTATTTTAGAGGAAAAAGAGGTGAGTTTGATTTGTAAGATATAGTTGGGTTTATAAAATATCCAATGCTCTCTAACGTTTCGCTATGAATAGTGCGGGGCAGAAAATCCGCGGATTTTCGTATCGTCACAAGCCATAAGCTTTTAGATTTTGTTTTTAATTTAGTCGTTTTAAAAAAGCCAAATTAAAAGATTTGGCGATGAATGTAAATATACACAAACCTTCGGTTTATGTGCCTAAACCCGTATTATTTATAGGTGTTGTTAGCGAGCGTTTTTACTGCGTACTGATTGTCACATTCTTTTCCGTGTGTGTAAGTCTGATTCTCAATGGGTTCTCTCGATGTCTTGAATTATCTTTCTTGTGAAAAGTTTTGAACTATAAACACATTTTGAAATGTTAATGAAATACTCTTTATGCGAACCGAGAGTAGGAGATGAGTATAATGTGTATGAAATGGTTTAATTATCGAAACAGCTATTTTAAATAAAATACTGATATTAAAAAGATTACTGTGTTTTTCTACCTATGTTTGGTATAGGTGCATTAAGGTGAACTAAAGGTGGCTTTACTATGGAGTATCCATGAAGTATCTATGGAGTAACCATGAACTAAGTATCAATTAAATTTTAGAAACGCTAAGAGCTAAATTACATATTTATTACCATTTTTTAAAAAATAACACACACATTATTTCCACACAACCATATCGAAAATTAATACTTTTACATTTATCCATTTACACACCTCACCTACGTACCCTACTACTTTTTTGCACTATGTACGTATTTTTTAAACCATTGTGGCTCCGTAACTTGTACTCATAAATATATGCTTCTTTTTAACTGACTAAAAAGAACATTATAACGCTATACAGATTATGAAAAAAATACTACTATTTATA
>Ga0105354_1001073_pt1 | contig 16904 bp, 13 predicted proteins | sample GOMGulsemesocosm_FD_83658 | JGI IMG/M metagenome (GOLD analysis project Ga0105354, IMG submission 83658) | Methane-oxidizing microbial communities from mesocosms in the Gulf of Mexico - GOM9B Gulf of Mexico | ecosystem: Environmental > Aquatic > Marine > Cold seeps | place: USA: Gulf of America...
ACGATTGATTTTATTTTGATTGATGATTATTAGTTTATCTGTATCTTCTTTTTGAGTTCCAAATATTCGCTTTGGTAGTACTTAATTTGTGAGTAATTTGATTGTTTGTTGTAGTTGCCATAACGATTGATTTTATTTTGATTGATGATTATTAGTTTATCTGTATCTTCTTTTTGAGTTCCAAATATTCGCTTTGGTAGTACTTAATTTGTGAGTAATTTGATTATTTGTTGTAGTTGCCATGATGATTTTATTTTGATTGATGATTATTAGTTTATCTGTAACGTCTTTTTGAATTCCAAATGTTGGCTTTGGTAGTACTTAATTTGTGAGTAATTTGATTGTTTGTTGTAGTTGTCATAACGGTTGATTTTAATTGTTATATACCTAATAGACGCATAAAAAACAATTTTGTTACAGTACTATGTAAAACAAAGTACTATTTTAACGTTTTTTAACATACGTATATGTAACTGTCTGATAATTAGTGTTTGTTTTTTTGTTGTGTATGGTGTTGTTTTATTTTTCAGATAATATTATTTTTGGAATTGTTTTTGCATTCCAATTAAATTATATATTGAAACACAATAATTATTTACTTAATCTAGTTATTATAAAATGAGAATAATTTATACCCTTATATTATCGTTTGTATCAGTAATGTCCTTTGGGCAATTATCACCTGGTTTTAAAATTGAAGAAGCTAAATACACCATTGCCATGTGCAACAGTTTTAACTTTTTGGAACAATATGGTTCAAATAAAGAAATAGTTCCTGAAGAATTTAGATTAGTATATACTTCAGACATTCTAAGTATGGACAATAAATTTCAGGTTTATGAAAATGGTAAGGTAGGTGTTATTAACTATAGAGGGTCTACCAACAAACTAATAAGCTGGGTAGAAAATTGTTACTCCGCTATGATACCAGGGAAAGGAACTATAAAACTTAATGAGATTGCTCATAAATATGCTTTTTCCGAAGATACTAATGCAGCTGTACATGCAGGATATGGATTAACGATAGTAATACTATCTGAAAAAATAAAACAACAAATTTCGGAACTTAATAATAGGGGTATTTACGATATTATTATTACGGGGCATAGTCAAGGTGGGGCATTGGCATCCATGACTAGAGCTTATTTAGAGAATCTTCCTAAAGGAGAATTAGCAACTAAAAATGTTTTCAAAACCTATTCTTATGCACAACCTATGTGTGGGAATTTGGAGTTTTCTGAAGAGTACAACAAAAGGTTTAGTAGTAAAGACACTAGTTTTTTTATTGTAAATCCAAAGGATCCTGTTCCTTACTTGCCATTTAACTATGAGGAAGGGAAATTGGTTACTAAAAAGAAAGTTGCAGGATGGTTATTAGGCGAATCAGAATTCAGCCTTAGAAAACTTGGGAAAGATGCTTTTATCCGATCTTTTGAAAGTTTACTTACTAAATATGTAAAAGGAAGTAATTCCCTTATAAATAAGGTGATTTCCTTAAAGTTAGGGAAAGTTGAAGTACCTCAATATGTAGCAGATATTAATTATTATCCTACTGGAAAGAAAAAGGAAATAGGGGTGTTTAAATATCCGAAAGTGGAGGTAGATATAAACAATTTAGAAGAAAAGGATTTAGCTGATTTAGAATTAAAAGCAGACGGAAAATGGTATAAAAAAGAAACAAAATTCTTTCAGCATAAACCGTATAATTATTACGTGTATGTACTTAAAGAATGGGATAGAGAGGCTTATAAAAAATTAGAAGACACCTATTTATTGACAGATTTATAACTATCTTACTAACATTGTTTATTGGAATTATTCTTTTTTGAATTTATGATAATCAGTTATAGCGTGTGCTTGGAGATACTGTTTTTCTGTGATGCTATTATTCTCATTGGCATCATAGTCCATTACTATTTTCCAAAATCCTTGTTCTTTTTTGAGTATAACATGGAATTGACCATAATATGTTTGTTGGGTATCTTTGTTTCTGATGAGTTTATAAATACCTCTTTGGCTAGCAATGGAATCATTATTAATTCTTTCGGAAAATTGAAGTGAAATTTTACTTGTGTGCTTATTTTTCTTAGCCTTTGAGAACCTTAATTTATAATTGTTTATATAAGTATCATAATTTATAATATTTTTCCCACCAGAGATACGTATTAATTTTTTAGAATGAATTGCTGCCATAGGTTTATAATCAAGCGAATCAAATGCTTGATAAAATGCATGCCAAACTTTATTAATATCTTTTAAATTAGTTACGGATTGGGAATTACTTTTAGGTGGAAATGCCATTAAATATAAAAGATAGAGAATGTACTTGATTGACATAATTAATAGGAGTTATCATTCTACACACAAAACATTATAAGTTATAGTTAGGGTAGGTTGGTAGTTGTTTCTAGTTTATTGTTTACTACTAAGTATATAGTAAATGTTAAAATTCCAATGCTTGATAATAGATGCACTTTTTTGAAATCCATACTCAATTCTGGAAAAAATAATAATACGATTCCTGCATTTATGGATAAATGAAAAAGAATAGCAATCAAAACACTTCCTTTAGAATTAACGACTAACCAAGTTATGATAACGGATAGACAAATTAGCATTACAAAATAAGTCAGTATAGGTACTAAGGTAATAGGCTCTCCACTAACTAAAGTTCCGAATGGTGCCCAGAACAATGGGATATGCCAAATAAACCAAATTACTCCTATTAGAATAGCACTTTTTAAGTTCGAAAACCTTTTTTGAAATTCAGGAAGTAAAACACCTCTCCACCCAAGTTCCTCTCCTAAAGGACCAGCAAATAAACCAGCCCATAATATAGTCGGTATAGTAAGAAATGCCATTTCATCAAAAGCTCCGATTGGTCCAATAAAAAGGCTGTAAAGTCCAACCCCAATAAGAACAAAGAGTACAGGTAAAAAGATTACATATAAATAGTTTTTAAAAGAAGTTTCCCAAATAAAAAGTTTTTTAAGTAACGCCAGAAAATTTGAAAACCCATCAAAAAATAAAGTGGTTATGATACCGCTAATTGTTGGTCCATATACACCAGCAAAAAAGTAGGTGATAAATTTACCTATTGATTCTTGATTAATTCCTTCAGAAAGATGATTTAGACCAATAATCCAAAGTGTCCATGACCAAATTAGCGTTATTAATAAATAAGTACAAGTTTTTTTTTTACTCATGATTCTTAAATAAATGCCTACGTTTAAATTATATAGAGGTGTACGTAATGCAATGGTTTGTACGCAATATAATTATTAAAGTTAGATATAGTGTGTACTTTAATAATATTTAGAGTACACAATATATCTAACCTTGGGCCATTTTATTTATAATTCGGATCCTTTTGTCTAATTTAAAAGTCTCTTAGATACTCAATTTGAAATCGTGAAAATTGTGTGCCACTATTATATGTTTCAAAATTATTAGAAGTTACATATCCTCCTAATTCAGTATTTGAAATTTCATAGGTAAAAGTATTTCCAAATGTTGATGAAAAACTTTCTAGTGAATTTGGGGATATCGCTTTTGGGTTAATATTATTTATAGCATTACTTTCTAAATGGTATAATAACATTAAATTATCACGTCCATAGGTCGCATTGTAAATTAGGTATAGTGGATTTTCACTTGCTTCATAAGTCATTGTGTTAGTTAACGAATTAATGATTGTTCCGTTGTTGTAAATATCGAATGACTCTTCATTTATCATATTGTTATTGCCATCATAACTATTTTTTTTACTGTCTGTGTCATCATTTATGTAATCATAATCTTCAAAATAAGTTCTATTAGCATTGCTGTCTAAAACCATTTTTATATCAGAAACTGGAATGTCAAATGTTACACCAAAATCACTACTTCGTCTCCATTCAACATAGGTAGTATCTATTGCATGTGTAAAAGTATGCTTGTTAAAAAAGGATTCCTGAGTAGAGGTGTTTATCGATTCCTGTAGATATTCACTAAGTCTTCCATTAACATATGAAAAATTTAATTTTTCTACTAAAAGCCCCTCTCTATATTTTAATATCTCATCTATTTTATTATTCACATAGTTATACGTTCCGCTAGACATTTGTCCGGTTTGTAAATTTTCACCAGTGTAATCTGATATTTTGTTGTTTGCAATTTTGTAGGTAGTAGTATTAATTACGGTATTAGGTGTATTAGTAGTGTTATACGTTTTGTAAACATAGTTAGTTATGTTGGCCGTTGGTGCTGTTACTGTTGGTGTGGAATCGTCTTGGTTTGCACACGAACTAAGGATTGCAATTAGAGATAACGTAAAAAATGATTTTTTCATATTGTAGTAGTTAGATTATGAATATTGTTTTTTTAATAGATGTTATAGTTATGATAAGGTTGCGTCACGGCGGTAAGAAATATCTAAATTTTCCAAAAAACTTTTCGTAAATTAATGATAAGTAGGCGTAAAGAGAATCTCTTTTTTATGGTTTGTTTTACTCGAAATTCTTAGCTGCTTTAAACAAGTTCCTTTAGCATCTTTATTGATACAGGTTATTAGAACTTCGTCAACCATTTTATCACTCCTGTCCTTGGTAATAATTTTAGAAAGTTCATTATTGGTGTAATAGAAATACTGTGTGTGGAAAGTTGTAAAATTGTCTACTATTTTTTTTACTGTGCCATCTTTATTATAATGATAAATGGCTTCATTTTGTTTGTATTGCTTTTTAACGTAACAGCTAATACGTTCACGTTGTTTAGTTTTCCAACGTGTTTTACAATAATAGGGTTCATGATTGGGATACGATTCTTTTATAAGCCATAATCGTTTTTCAGTTTCTTGTATTAGTTTACCTAAAGAATCAAAGGTTTTAGAGTTTTTAATGCGATCATTTTTAGTAAAAACAAACTTCTTTTTTTGTAATAGTTTTTTCTGATTATTTACAACAATATAAATTTCTTCCGTTCCAGCTTGTAAACCATTAGGAAGTTGCTGTTTCTCAGTATACTTTTTTGTAGCACATGATTGTAATACTACAAGTAAAATTAAAAAAAATAAAACCCTCATTTGTTTTAGTTAAATGTATTGCTAAGTTACGGATTTTAAAGTGTTTAAAAGGATTTGGTAATGCCAGAGTTACGTTTGTTACTGGAGTATAGACCTTAAACCTACAAATAATACTAGCTAGAGTGAAAGTGTTGAAGCGCAAAAAATATGGCTAGTTAAAAATATTACAACTAAATTGTATAGTTAGGCTAAAATTAAATTAGCCCTAAAGATGGCATCATCTTTAGGGCTAATTTTTTACTATTCTTATTTAATTTACAGCGTTCCTCGTTTTGCTTGTTCGGCTTCTATCGATTCAAATAAGGCTTGGAAATTCCCTTTTCCAAAGGATTGAGCCCCTTTACGTTGAATAATTTCGAAGAACAATGTTGGCCTGTCTGTTACTGGTTTGGTGAATATTTGCAATAAATAGCCTTCGTCATCTCTATCTACCATAATGCCATGTTCTTTTAAAATGGCTAAATCTTCAGCAATTTCTCCTACACGATCGCCAACAGTATCATAATAGCTACCTGGGACATATAAAAATTCGACACCACGTTTTTTCATTTCACTTACAGTAAATACAATGTCATCCGTAGCCACTGCTATATGCTGACAACCTGGTCCGCCATAAAAATCTATGTATTCTTCAATTTGTGATTTCTTTAAGCCATCTGCGGGTTCGTTAATAGGGAATTTTATTCGACCATTTCCATTAGTCATTACTTTACTCATTAATGCGGTATACTGAGTAGATATATCATCATCGTCAAAAGTGATTAAGTTGGCAAATCCCATAGTTTCATTATAGAATTTTGCCCAGGTATTCATTTGTCCCCAATCGACATTTCCCACCATGTGGTCTATATACTTTAAACCGCAAGAGGTTGGGTTATAGTGCGATTCCCATTTCTCGAAGCTTGGTAAAAAGGTTCCGTTATAATTTTTACGTTCCACAAATACATGTACGGTATCACCATAAGTATGAATACCAGAACGAATTACTTCACCAAATTCATCCTTTTCTGTTCTTGGTTCAAAGTAAGATTCGGCACCTCGTTTAGTTGTTTCTTCCCAAGCTTTTTTGGCATCTTCTACCCATAGCGCTATAACTTTTACACCATCACCATGTTTGGTAATGTGATCAAAGATTTCTGTATTATCTGAGTAGGGCATAGGAGTAGTAAATACCAGCTTAATTTTTCCTTGTACTACTGCATATGATGTTCTGTCTTTTAATCCTGTTTCCAATCCAGCATATGCTAAAGATTGAAAGCCTAAGGAAGTTTTATAAAAATGAGCAGCTTGTTTAGCATTACCAACATAATATTCAACATAATCTGTACCCAAAATTGGTAGGAAGTCTTCTGCTTCAGGAAATATCTTTTCTAATCCGTAATTAAAATTCGCTATATTTTTTAAATCTGACATTTTTCTAGTTTTTAATGGATGCAACTAGGCTTTCCAAGATTTGTAATAATCGTCTACTTGTAAATTCATGGCTTCTTCGGTAATCATAACCGGATTAAACGGATCTATCATAACAGCTAATTCTTCGGTAGCTTTTTTACCAACACTACGTTCTATTGCTCCTGGGTGTGGACCATGTGGGATACCTCCTGGATGTAAGGTGATTTGTCCTTTTTGTATGTTATTACGACTCATAAAATCGCCATCTACATAATATAATAGTTCTTCAGAATCTATATTACTATGATGGTATGGTGCAGGAACTGCTTGTGGATGATAATCATACAATCGAGGTACAAAAGAACATACTACAAACCCTGCTGCTTCCCATTGTTGGTGAATAGGTGGTGGTAAATGAATACGACCGGTGATTGGTTCAAAATCGAATATAGAAAAAGCAAAAGGGTAATTGTAACCATCCCAACCTATTACATCAAACGGATGATTAGAATAGGTATATTCCCAAAGTACATCTTGTTTTTTTGAAATAATTTTAAACTCTCCTTTTTCATCATGCGTTTTTAAATCCTGTGGCAATCTAAAGTCCCGTTCGCAAAAAGGGGAGTGCTCTAAGAATTGTCCGTAATTATTTCTGTATCGTTTAGGTGATTCAATTGCACTAGCAGATTCTATAAACAAAATTCTATTTTCGGTGGTATCAAAATCTATTTGATAAGTAGTTCCTCTAGGAATGATTAAATAATCACCATATTTAAAAGGAATATCGCCATACATGGTTTTTAATGTACCAGATCCTTCATGAATAAAGAACATTTCATCAGCATCACTATTTCTATAGAAATAATCTTTTGAAAAGTTTTCTGGAGCGGCCAAACCAATCTTTAAATCGTTATTGGTAAATAATATTTTTCTACTTTCTAAAAATTCTTCTCCTTTTGGTAAAGAAAACCCTTGAAAACTCATGGCTTTCATGTTTTTATCAATGGCAATTTTTGGTGTTACATCTTTTCCTCGTATAATCTCTGAAACAACAGTAGGAGGATGTAAATGATAGATTAAAGAAGACATTCCTGCAAAACCTGCTGTTCCGAATAATTCTTCTTGATATAATCCACCTTTAGGATTGTTAAAGGTAATATGTCTTTTATGTGGAATTTCTCCCATAGTATGATATCTAGGCATGAGTGTATTTGTTTTATTAAATTGAATAGTAATGTTAGACTGGTAGGTCCATAATAAGTATTGGAATACAAGGTGTTACTCGGGGTTCCTTTTAATGAGGAAACGTAGAAAAATTAGTAAATCACTCCAATACAAATTCATAGATTACAAAGTAACAATGACAGCTGTAATTAATTTATGACTTTTGTCATGCCGAATAGATTATATACAAAATAGGCTTCCTTGATTTTCAAGGAAGCCTATTTAATTTAATAATACTATTTAATCCAAACTTAGTTTGGATTAAATAGTTGGTTTATTCATCCATTTAAAATTATATGCAGTATCTGGTATTATTGCTCTTTCAGCCAAACGATACATTCTGTCGGGTAATTTCATTAAATAATCTCGGGCTTTTTCAGCTTCAGCATTTAGCCCTGTCATTTTATCAATCTCCCAAATTACGTTTAACTTTCTCATGATGTCTACATAATCAAAACCTGTATAGACACCTGCTCGTTGAGCTACCATAGAGAATTGGTTAAATAATGATGCCTTTTCAGCATGCGATTCTCTTAAATACATGGCGGGCATAATGATTTGCTTTTTCATCATATAGTAATAGGCAAGCATCATTTCATTAGGGTCAATTTTGAAAATTTCTTTAACAAAATCAGAATAGGCAATATGATGACGCATTTCATCACCAGCTATAATTTTAGACATTTTTGCTAAGGCCTTATGACCATTTTTCCTAGCGATTTTTGCTACGTTATTATGTGATACATAGGTAGCTAATTCTTGAAAACTTGTATATACAAAGTTTTTATAAGGGTCGGTTGCAGTTCCAATATCAAAACCATCAGTAATTAAATGTTGCGTAGAGATTTCTACTTCACGCATATCAACTCTTCCTGATAAGTATAAATATTTATTTAAGACATCTCCATGACGGTTTTCTTCCGCAGTCCAAGCTCTTATCCATTTTGCCCAACCATTGTCAGGGTCTTGGGTTACGCCATCTAAATCTAATAACCATGATTCGTATGTTGGTAATGCTTCTTCTGTAATCATGTCGCCAATCATTACTACCCAGAAGTCATCATTTAAGTCTTTTGATAGTTCTTGTATTTCTTTTACTTCATCTAAAAAATTCTCTTTTTGAGAATTTGGTAAAAAATCAGTCGGTTGCCAAATCTCTTCTGGAGAAATTAAGAATTTATCTACAAACACATCAATATTCTTTTCCAATGTTTGCATTACTTCTTTTCGTATATTTTTTATTGACATATTAAGAGGGTATTTAATAAACTAAGCTAAAAAGCAAATATTGAATATATCATAATTATAAAATATGATTTTTATCATGAGTGGGATAATTTTCTCTGTAACATTATGATTACGTATGATATATGTCATATTTATTTCTAGGTAAATCAGTTATCTTTACTTGAGGTGAAGTTGATTTATAAATCTTTTAAATAAGTAGTATATGATAACTGAAAATTCAATTATGAAATGTTTTATGAAGGTATTTATGTTACTTTCTTGTGTAGTATTATTTTCAACTACAAGTTGTAAAAAAGATAGTGAAAATGAAGTGTTACCTCTAAAAGAAGCAATAAATATAGCAATAAAAGGAACAATGGATGCCGAATTAACTGCTCCACCATATGTTCCTGCTCCTGTAGAAAACAGACTGGCGAAGCGACTTATTGTAAATATGGAAATTCTAGAAAAGGAAGGAACCATGACAGATGGAACTACTTATATGTATTGGACTTTTGGTGGTTCTGTGCCTGGTAGTTTTATCCGCACTAGAGTTGGTGATGAGGTAGAATTCACATTATCTAATCATCCAGATAATAAGCTACCACATAATATTGATTTACATGCGGTAACAGGACCAGGAGGTGGAGCAACTTCTTCTTTTGTAGCTCCAGGACATGAAAAAACATTTTCTTTTAAAACACTAAATCCAGGGTTATATGTTTATCACTGTGCTACAGCACCTGTAGGGATGCATATTGCTAACGGTATGTACGGTTTAATTTTAGTAGAACCTGAAGGAGGTTTACCTAAAGTGAATAAAGAATACTATATAATGCAAGGAGATTTTTATACAAAGGGTGAGAATGGGGCAACTGGATTACAGACTTTTGATATGCAAAAAGCAGTTGATGAGGATGCAGATTATGTTGTGTTTAATGGTAAAGTTGGTGCATTAACAGGAGACAATGCAATAACTGCTAATGTGGGAGAAACGGTTCGTTTATATGTGGGTAATGGTGGTCCAAATTTAGTATCTTCTTTTCATGTTATCGGTGAGATTTTTGATAGAGTACATGTAGAGGGAGGGAGTACTATTAATGAGAATGTACAAACGACGCTTATTCCTGCTGGAGGAGCTGCAATAGTTGAATTTAAAGTTGAGGTTCCAGGAACATTTATTTTAGTAGACCACTCTATATTCAGAGCATTTAACAAAGGTGCTTTGGGTATGTTAAAAGTGAAAGGTAAAGAAAACGAACGAGTATATTCAGGAGCGGTACAAGAAGGTATTTATAATCCTGAAGGAGGTACAATTCAAGAAATGCCAAGTGATGATAAGAAAAAGGTAATTGATACTGGTGAAAAACCATTACATGAGAAAATAGCATCGGGTAAAAACCTTTATACCAAAACTTGTTTTGCTTGTCATCAAGCAAACGGAGAAGGAATTCCAAGTGCTTTTCCGCCATTAGCGAATTCAGACTATTTAAATGATGATGTGAAAAGAGCCATTGAAATTATTTTAAAAGGAAAATCAGGAGAAATTACAGTTAATGGTGCTAAATATAATAGTGTAATGACAAGACAATTTCTTTCTGATGAAGAAATAGCAGATGTACTTACATATGTGTATAATTCTTGGGGAAATAACAAGACTAATGTTATGGTCAATACTGTTAAGGAAGTTGCTAACAGTCACTAATATTCTTAAAAAATGAATATCATTTTAAAATTATTAATTTGTGTGATACTATTTGGGGGAACAGGAGCGAATGGTCAATCTGAAATGGCTTCTATTAAGGGAGGAGTTTATATTCCACTTTATGGAAGAGATTCCTTACAGGTATCTATAGCTGATTTTGAAATGGATGTTTATCCAGTTACTAATCAGTATTATCTGGAGTTTGTAAAGAATTATCCGAAATGGAGAAGGTCAAAAGTTATTAGTTTGTTTGCAGATAAAAGTTACCTCATTAAATGGGCTTCAGATGCTACTTTAGGGGAGGAGCAAGCCTTAAATGCACCAGTAACCAATGTATCCTGGTTTGCTGCGAATGCCTATTGCGAATGTCAAGGAAAACGTTTGCCTACAGTAGATGAGTGGGAATATGTAGCAATGGCAAATGAAACACAAGCAGATGCAAGACAAATAAAAACCTACAATGAATATATTTTATCCTGGTATGAAAAACCAAAAACATTTAATAATACTATAGGGTCAACATTTAAAAATTATTGGAAGGTATATGATTTACACGGGCTGGTATGGGAATGGACTTCCGATTTTAATTCGGTATTAATTTCTGGAGAATCTCGTAAAGACGTTGATAACGATAGTAATTTGTTTTGTGGAAGTGCGGCTGTAGGAGCAACTGATTTAATGAATTACGCTGCTTTTATGCGGTATGCTGTTAGAGGGAGTCTGAAAGCAAAATATACAATGCGGAATTTAGGGTTTAGATGTGTAAAATAAAGTATAACTACAAAAACGAATATATATGAAAATTGTGAAAATAATAGTATTCCTTTTTGTATCAATATTGTCTGTTACTTCATGTAGTAATAATGAATCTAATAAAGATGAAGCTGTTATATATCAATGCCCGATGAAGTGTGAAGGTGAAAAAACCTTCGATATTTCAGGAAGTTGTTCTGTTTGCAAAATGGATTTAAAGCCAGTTAAGAGTACAGAAAATACACTTAACACTGAGATTTCTGATTCTTCAATATTTAACTTAACAACAAAATGGAATACAGAAGAAGGAGTAACTATTCAATTAAAAGAACTAAAGGGTAAAACATTGGTAATGGTTATGATTTATACTACATGTAAAGTTGCTTGTCCGAGATTAGTTTCTGATATGAGAAGTATTGAAAAGCAAGTATTTAAAAGAAATTTAGACGATGTACTGTTTGTGTTAGTAAGTATTGATCCAGAAACGGATACTCCAAAACGATTAAAAGAATTCGCTATTGAGAATTATATGGATGGTGAACAATGGACTTTTTTACAGGGAACAGTAAGTAGTGTTCGTGAATTTGCAAATGTTTTAGCTGTTAAATATAAAGAGATATCTCCAATAGATTTTTCCCATTCAAATATTATTAGTGTCTTTGATAAAAATGGAGAATTAGTCCATCAACAAGAAGGGTTAGGGGTTGATAATAAGGAGACAGTATCAAAAATTATTGAAACTTCTAGGAAATAATTATAGATGTGATAAGTTGAATTTTACTTAATAGGATTAAAAAAAAAAGCTTCTATTTTAAATAGAAGCTTTTTTTGTAGTTGAAATTGTTTATTTATAAATTATCTATCTCTATGGCTAATAATGTTAAGGCTTTATTGTTAGAATTTAATTCATTCAATACTGTAGCTTTTGTTTCTTGAAAAGAAGAATTTAAATTGCTAAATAAATCCTTATAATAACCAATTCCTTCCTTTAAATTTTTTGTGAATTTTTGAAGATATTTCTTTTGCTTGGTTGTCATAGCGTCTTTTGATTCTTCAATCTGATTCTTTAAGTAATCGATATATATAGTCAACTCTTTAGTAAACATATTTGGTCTGTCTGTTCTACCAATCACATTAGCCTCCCCATAAATATGATTAGTCATTTCGTTTAAACTGATTTCTTTTGAAAAATAAGCCATATTTGGTCCAGGACATACAGAAACACCAGTTCCTTCAGATTTTGTTTCAATATCGTGCGCAATTAGAGCCGAAGTACCTAAACCAACACAAGTACATGACTTTACTGTTATTTTATTAAACTCTTTGTCATGTTCTTTTGGAGGTAATTCCTTATTCTCTAACTCTTTAAGCTTTAAATATTGATATTCACGAGAAGCAACACATAAACCAGTGTCTTTGAACTCCTTGTTTAACAACACAAGTTTTCTGGGACAAGAACTTCCAGGTCTACCTTTTTCAAGGTTTTTCTCTTTTTCAAGATCTTTAGTATTCCCTCTTAAGTTGTTAAAAGGTACTCCTAAAGGAGAAATGTCGCTTAAGTAGATATCTTTCTCTTTTGCCTCTTTTAATTTATTCATAGTATCCTTATCAACTGTAGTTGCTTCAGGAACTAATAAAAAAGGTGATCCCCAACCTACAGAATCAACACTATAATGGTCCAGTAAAAATTGGTGTTCTTCAGCAGTACCTACGCCACCTTGAGCAGTAATTTTAATGGAAAGGTTCTCTTTTGGAGCAGTTCGATTTTTAGTCGCAAATGTTTGCAATAATAATTCCTGAATAGTAGCTCTTAACTCTTCACGTTTTTCTTTAAATTCAGATAATACAGGACCTAATAAATAACCATCAGTAGCAAATGCATGTCCACCGCAATTTAAACCAGATTCAATTCTGTATTCAGAAACCCACAAGCCTTTTTTAGCCAAAAATTTTCCTTGAATTAATGCAGATCTGTAATCACTAACTTTTAAAATTACTTTCTTTTTTATATCCCCGTTTTCATCAGGAAAGAAATCGTTAAATTGCTCCATATATGCATATAAGCGAGGGTTCATTCCCGCTGATAGCACTATGGAAGAAGATAAGTCACTATTAGCATATCCTCTTAAAGCAGCATGTGCATCATTATATTCAACAGGGAGCTGTTCTTTATTTGTATAATTTTCTTTATCAAGTTTGGTCATTATATTAACATCAATACTACCCATTGATAAATTATCTTTTGCCCATGACTTAATTTCTTCTACATTAAAATAATCTGTTGTTAAACGTTTGAATTCTTTTTTAAGACTAGAAGTATCAGGAAGCATGTTAAAATATTGCTTTATACCTGTGCTAGTTTCAATGGAAGAATTTTTAAGTTCCTTGAATTTTTTCTCAGCCAAATTGTTAAGCATATTCAGGTAAGAAGTAATTCTTTTAGCTCTAAAATCTTCAATTTTATTTGATATTTCTTGATATGGTATTTCATATTTAGCACAGTACATTTTTCGTAACTTTTCAAGAAGTATGTCATCAACTAAAGATATTACAGAATCCATTCCGTATTGTGAAACTTTTAAAGGAGTATCAATAGTAAAACCAATTCCCATTACTGGTATGTGAAACGAATGTTCTTTCATTTGTTTTAGTATTTATTGTTATTCGGTTTTTTATAATTCTAAACAACAGGTTTTTAAATGCAAATTTCTGAATATTTCCTGAGTAGAAATATGATATTAATCATGGCTAACTAATGAAGTCAAGGTGATTTATATCATTTAATATATGAAGTAACAATCTTAATTTTACGCTAAAAAAATATTTTACATGTTAAACGAACAATTAATAAACCCAGATAGTATTGTAATAATAGGTGGGTCAAATGACACTAAGAAACCTGGAGGTAAAATTGTTAAAAATATCCTTGACGGAAAGTATAAAGGTCGTTTATCCGTTGTAAACCCTAAAGAAAAGGCAGTTCAAGGAGTTGAAAGCTTTTCTTCAGTAACTGCTATTCCTAAAACAGACTTAGCAATATTGGCTATAGCGGCAAAATATTGTTTAGAAACGATAACTATTTTAGCAAAGGAAAAGGGGACAAAAGCTTTTATAATTATTTCTGCAGGATTTTCGGAAACAAATGATGTAGGAAGTAATCTAGAAGAAGAAATTTCAAAAGTAGTTAATAGTGTAGGAGGTTGTTTAATTGGTCCTAATTGTATAGGGGTTATAAATCAAAACTACAAAGGTGTTTTTACCTTACCGATTCCTGAATTTCATGCTAAGGGTTGTGATTTAATATCTAGCTCAGGAGCAACAGCCGTTTTTATAATGGAGGCAGGGATGTCTTTAGGGGTAAAGTTTGCAAACGTATATTCTATAGGTAATGGCGCACAAACTTGTGTAGAAGATGTTTTAGAGTACATGGATAATAATTATAATGAAGAGACAGATTCGTCTATCAAACTACTGTATTTAGAGTCTATTTCTAATCCAAAAAAATTATTGAATCACGCAGCGTCATTAATAAATAAAGGTGTGAGAATTGCAGCTATTAAAGCAGGAAGTACAGCAGCAGGGAGTAGAGCAGCCACTTCCCATACAGGAGCTATAGCAAGTTCTGATGTAACTGTTAGAGCCTTGTTTAAAAAAGCAGGAATTGTATATTGTACTAGTAGGGAAGAGTTACTAAGTGTAGCCTCAATTTTTAATTATAAAAAAGTAAACGGGGAAAATATAGCTATCATCACTCATGCGGGAGGGTCAGCAGTTATGTTGGCAGATCAACTTTCCAAAGGAGGATTACAAGTTCCTTCAATAGAAGGAGCAGATGCAGATAAATTGGAATCGTTTTTATATCCCGGATCATCTGTAAGTAATCCTATTGATTTTCTTGCAACTGGAACTGCAGAACAACTTGGTATAATTATAGATTATTGCGAGCATAAATTCGACTTTATTGACGCTATGGTCGTAGTGTTTGGTAGCCCAGGATTATTTGATGTTGAAAATGTATATAATGTTTTGAGCGTTAAATTGGATGTATGTAAAAAACCAATTTTTCCAGTATTACCATCAGTAGTAAATGCTAGGAAGGAGATTCAAACATTTTTAGATAAAGGAAATATTAATTTTCCAGATGAGGTGCTTTTAGGGAAAGCCTTAGGTCAAGTGTGTAAAACACCAATGCCAACCGAATCTAAAGTTAAATTACCAAGTATTGAAACTGACAAAATAAGATACATAATAGATAGTGCTGATGATGGCTACTTAAACCCTGAAACTACTTCTCTGTTAATGGAAGCTTCGGGAATTTCAATTGTAAAAGAAATAGTTGAATCTACTAAAGAAGAATTGTTATCTAAAGTAAAAGATATTTCTTTTCCCTTGGTAATGAAAGTTGTTGGGCCATTGCATAAATCTGATGTACAAGGTGTATTATTAAATGTAAATGATATTGAGGAAGTAAGCGTTAATTTTGATAAATTAATGAAAATTAAGGGCGCCAGTGGAGTGATGGTACAACCAATGTTATCAGGATTAGAACTTTTTGTTGGTGTAATAAAAGAGCCTAATTTTAATCATACAATTTTGTGTGGTTTAGGGGGGATTTATATAGAAGTTTTAAATGATGTATCCGCAGGGTTAAGCCCTATTTCGAAACAGGAGGCTGAAAAAATGATTACCTCATTAAGAGGATATCAACTTATTAAAGGAGCTAGAGGTAAAGAAGGAGTTAATGAATCACTTTTTGTTGAAATAATTCAGCGTTTATCGGCATTAGTTCAAGTGGCTCCAGAAATCATAGAAATGGATATCAATCCTTTGTTAGGAACAGAGAAGCATATAATAGCTGTAGATGTTAGAATACGAATTGAAAAATAGAAATGAGTACAACCTATATAATCATAGCAGTTTTAATTACCCACTTCGTCATTGGATTTGGGTTTTTAATTTATAAACTATCTCCTAAAAAAGGAGATAAACAAGCCAAGGATTTAAAAAATAATTAGGCTTGTTTACCCGCCAATTGTAGTCATGTTTCTATTTTTAGTATGCAATTCGGGTTCTTGTAGTTTTTCTAAAGTATCCATACCACCACGAATTTTAAGTTTCACCTGTATAGCATTTTGAATAATCGGTTCAATAGACTTTCCTTCACGTAATGGTGTAAGTAAATCAGATTCTTTAGCGGAAAACAAACAGTTTTTTATCTGTCCATTAGCAGTTAATCGTAATCGATTACATGAATCACAAAACGGATTTGTGACGGAACTAATAATAGCAAAAGAGCCTTTGTAGCCTTCTATTTTATAATTTTTAGAGGTGTCATTTGGTGCATCTTGAATTCGTATCACCTTATCTTCAGAAAAAGAAGAGTTGACAGCACTCATGATCTCTTTATACGAAACCATCTTTTTCATATCCCATTTATTCCCATCAAACGGCATAAACTCAATAAATCGGATATTAATAGGTAGTTTCTCAGTAAGGTTGATAAAATCAATGATTTCGTTGTCATTAAAGTCTTTTATTAAA
>Ga0105354_1001084_pt1 | contig 16805 bp, 15 predicted proteins | sample GOMGulsemesocosm_FD_83658 | JGI IMG/M metagenome (GOLD analysis project Ga0105354, IMG submission 83658) | Methane-oxidizing microbial communities from mesocosms in the Gulf of Mexico - GOM9B Gulf of Mexico | ecosystem: Environmental > Aquatic > Marine > Cold seeps | place: USA: Gulf of America...
CTCGATCTGCCATGTCTTTAATATTGCCACCAGATGAAAATGCTGAGCCTGCCCCGGTAATAACTAAAACAGCAATCTCTTTGTTTTTATTTACCCACGTTATATACCCGTTCGACTTCAATATGCAGGATTCAGTGGGAATTTAAAAGATTTTAGGCAAGGCATTCATTGTAAAGAATGGTTATTCCCTTCTTAAAATGAATAACGCGGCATAAAGTCGTTTAAAACCCACCCGAAGGGGAACACAGAGCAACCACACTTTGTTGTTGCACAAATTTGTAAGGGAATGCCATGACTTCATTGGTGCGCCTAAAAGTGAGATTGCTCTGTGCTCCTGAACAAGCATCTTGAAGTTGAACGGGTATAGTATTAACAATATCATCGGCAATTGCAGTGCTTGTTAGCGCATTGCGAACATCATGACGATTAAAAGTAAGTGTTACGATATTATTTTCAAGCGTTAATAAGCAATCTGTTAACTGGGGGATTATCATGACTTTTCCTTATTTTTAACGTTTTGCCAGTATTTTTCTAGAGTTATAAGTGAGTGCTCGGCAAAGTTTTGACCTGAATCTATCACTTGTTGCTCAACACCGTGGAAACGTTTAGTAAATTTTTGATTAGCTTGTCTGAGTAAACTTTCCGGGTCTTGTTTGGCATGTCGACATAAATTAACCACCGCAAACATTAAATCACCCAATTCCTCTGCTAATGCTTGAGGATCACGATGTAACTCCTCTTTCACTTCCTGCACTTCTTCTTCAATTTTGGCAAAAACATCATCAACATTGTCCCAATCAAAACCAACATGTGAACAACGTTTTTGAATTTTTGCAGCTTGTGACAGAGCAGGTAAACTTTTTGGAATATCAGCTAAAATACTGATCGCTTGGTCGGCACTTTTTTCTTGGCGTTCTTTCGCCTTTTCGTTTTCCCAATTCGCTTTTATTTGTGCGTCAGTGGTTAAACTCTCATCGGCGAAAACATGTGGATGCCGTCGAATGAGTTTTTCACAAATCGCCGCAACAACACTATCAAAATCAAAACGTTGCTGTTCTTGTCCTAATTGACTATAAAAAATCACTTGGAATAATAGATCTCCAAGTTCTTTTTCAAGTTCAGAGAAGTCGTTACTGTTAAGTGATTGCTCTATCGCATCAGCCACTTCATAAGCTTCCTCAATGGTATGAGGAACAATTGAGGAAAAATCTTGTTTGATATCCCAAGGGCAGCCTGTTTCAGGATCGCGTAATGCTTGCATGATCCAACGGAGCTTTTCTATCGACGGGGAATTATTTAACATAAAGTATGTAGGTTCTTCGTTTAATTAATTGATCAAGTTACAGCCGCTTTGCTTCAATAACATCGTCAAGTTGTAAGAGTTTAGTGGTCAAGCGCGCCAACATTTCATTGTTAGCTATTTCAACGGTTAGTGCCATGGCCACAGTTTGTTTAATATGATCGCTACTACTTTCCATACCGACGATACTGACTCTTTCATTGGCAATGATGGTAGAAATATCTCGAACAAGTCCCTGTCTATCACTGGCGATAACTTGTACGGTCACCTGATAATGTTGAGTATCTTCTTCTCCCCACTGTACTTCTACTTCCCGCTCAGGTTGCTGTCGTAAAGCATTGGCCAATTGTTCACAATCTAAACGGTGAATAGAAATGCCACGACCTTGGGTAATAAAGCCTAAAATATCGTCGCCAGGCACAGGATGGCAACATTTAGCCATATGCATCATGAGATTACCTACGCCTGAAACCGTTATGCCGTTTGAGTTATTACTGTTTTTAGCTTGGTGGTATTGCGGTTTAACTAAACTTTGTGGATCGAGCTCAACGGGTGGTTTAGTTTTGTCATTTTCATGTTGCAAAAAATTAACCACTTGATTGATACGGGCATGGCCAGAACCGATGGCGACGTATAATTCATCAATGCTTTTGATATTGAAGCGTTTGCCCGTTAGCATTAAATCAATCTGCATTAAATCATGTTTAATCAGTTCTTGTTCCAGCAGTTCCTTACCTTGGGCAAGATGTTTATCCCTATCAAGCAACTTAAAAAAGTGCTGCACTTTCGCTCTAGCGCGTGGTGCATGAATATAATGAAGATTAGGGTTCAGCCAATCTCTGCTCGGATTTGGTATTTTACTGGTTAACACTTCAATTTTATCACCGGTTTTTAAACGGTAGGTAAAAGGAACAATACGACCAAAAACTTTGGCACCAATACAACAGTGACCAACATTTGAATGAATATAATAAGCAAAATCAAGTGGTGTTGAACCCGCAGGTAAATCAACAACATCTCCATTAGGGGTAAATACATAGATCCTATCTTCAAAAACCTGGCTACGTAATTCATCAATCAGTTCACCACTTTCACTGACATCTTCTTGCCATTGTAAAATTTTCCGTAACCAACTGACTTTTTCATCAAAACCGCTGGTTTTCCCGTGTGCTGAACCTTCTTTATAACGCCAATGCGCCGCTACCCCCATCTCAGCATCATCATGCATTTGTTGAGTACGAATCTGGACTTCGATAGTTTTTCCTTGCGGGCCAGATACTACGGTATGAATAGATTGGTAGCCATTGGCTTTGGGTGTGGCAACATAGTCATCAAACTCTTTAGGTAAATGTTGCCAATTGGTATGAACAATACCAAGAGCGCCGTAACAGTCTTGCAATTTTTCAACAACAACACGCACCGCCCTAACATCAAAAAGCTGTTCAAAATCAAGGGATTTCTGTTGCATTTTTTTCCAGATACTATAAATATGTTTAGGGCGACCATAGACCTCCCCTTTAATATTTAAACCTTTCAGCTCTGTAGACAAATGACTGACAAAATCCCCCATGTATTGCTCACGATCTAAGCGTTTTTCAGCCAGTAATTTTGCTATTTTTTTATAAACATCAGGATGAAGGTAACGGAAAGAGATATCTTCGAGTTCCCATTTCAGCTGACCAATACCTAATCTATTTGCTAACGGTGCATAAATATTTTCTGTTTCTTTGGCAGCAAGCACACGGCTTTCTTCATCGGCATTTTTGACCTGCCTTAAATAACAAAGCCGTTCAGCAAGCTTGATCACCACAGCACGAACATCTTCCACCATGGCTAAAAGCATTTTTCGAATATTATCGACTTGATTTACCGATACTTTATTTGACTGGCTTTGTTGCAATGCTTTAATTGCCTGCATTTGATCAACACCTTTGCACAATAAGTAAATAGACTTACTGTAATTCTCTTCAACAAAGGGCAGATCAAGGTATTCGTGCTCAACTAAGGGGATCAAAAAGGCAGCTGACAGTGAGTCAATATCAAGATTAAGACTTGATAAAATCTCCACCATTTCTAAAGATTTGGTTTGGCACTCTTCGTTAATTTCGTGTTTTGCTTTCACCGCCAACCAAATATGTTCAAGCTGTTGACACTTTTCTTGGCTGATCTCTAATGAAGATAACCATTGCTCAAAGTTTGTTTGAGTAAACTGGTGAGATTTACGAACCGAAACCATAATAAACCCGCTCTATACTAGTATGATGATGAAGAAGAATCGCGTACAAACAATACCATAGTCTCAATATGCTTTGTTTGTGTAAACATATCCATTAAGGCAATTTTTTCAATTTTATAGCTATGAGTTAATAATAGTGCGGTATCTTTTGCAAGCGTAGCAGGATCACAACTTATATATAAAATTTGTTCGATATTAAATTTAACTAATTGTTCAATCGCTTGATAAGCGCCAGCACGTGCCGGATCTAACAAGACTTTAGTATATTTTTCTTTTGCCCAAGCATTAGATCGCCAGTCACTATTGAGATCAGCTTGGTAAAACAGGCAATTTGTAAGGTTATTTTCAATGGCATTCTCTCGAGCTTTAATCACCATTTTATCAACCCCCTCAATGCCAGTAACCTTGGCAACAATACTAGCGATAGCTAAACTAAAATTGCCTAATCCACAGAATAAATCAAGCACTTGGTCGTGTTCATTTAATGATAACCAATCAATCGCTTGAGCAACCATCTTATTATTTATATCAGCATTCACTTGAATAAAATCATCGGCAGAAAATGATATTTTTATTGGCTGATGGTTAGCATTATTGAGTGAGTAGCTTAGCGGCAGGCATGCACTTAACGGTAAAACCTGCTCACCATTATCCATCATAATTTGACAGTTAACCTCTAAGGAAAAATTTGACCAAAGTACTTTATCTTGTGGTGATAGTTTAACTAATTGCCTAATAACCAAGGTAACTACATCCGTGGCTATTACTTCAATATGCCCAATGGGGTTTTTACCGGACAACTCGGCTAATAATTGATTTAATGGCTGAAATAATTCAACTAAAGGCTCAAGCAAAACAGGACACTCTTTGATGCTTACCAATGAGTTACTGCCACGCCGACGAAAGCCTACTGTCACTTGCCCTTTTTTATCATATTGCACACCAATACGTGCTTTTCGACGATATTGATAAGGTTGACTGAACAGTGATTCTTGCCATGGCAAATCAGCTTCACCTTTTAATGAAATAATGTTCTGTCGAGAAAAAAGCTCAGAAACTTTCTTTTGTTTGATCAGTAACTGTTCTTGCGAGGAGATATGTTGTACATCACAACCGCCACATTTTAAAAAATGTTGGCACTGAGCAACCACTCGTTGATCGCTTGAGTTAATTACATCAAGTAACTTCCCACGGTAGTATTTACTTTTTTGCTCAATAATTTTTGCGACCACGGTCTCATTTGGTAAAGTGCCATCAATAAAGACACTTTTTTTCTGATAACTGCCGACGCCACAGCCATTAAAATCTAATCGAGTAATTTTCACCTGAATTTTCTGGCCAATAATGGTTGATTTTGGTGTTGCTTTAAAAATTTTAGCCACTAAAAATGATACCTAATGTTAAGCGCTTTATACTTACTCTGCGATGTGCCATGATTATAAAATATTATACTGTAATTTAGCCCGTATACCCATGATACTTCAAAATAATAGTTTCAGAATATTTGAGGTAACACAGGTATAAAAACTCAGGAAAGAGTTCAATTATAAATGCATAAATTAAGTTTAAAAGACTGGGTTATTTTACTTACGATCGTACCAACTACGCTTATAGGTCTAACCATAGCCGGCTATTTTTCTTATAGCCGTTATGTAGAACTTGACGATTATCTAAGCGCTCGTTCACGCAGCATTATAGAACCACTTGCTATCGCTAGTACTGAAGCCATTATCAATAAAGAACGAGAGAAATTACGCCATTTAGTTGGTTTTGCCCATCGTAGCCAGTCTTCCATCATTAAAAGTATCACCGTATTTACAAAAGACAATCAAGTGTTTGTCACCAGTGCTTATCATGGTGACTCTGAGTTAATGCGCATGAGTGCTGGTGAAGTAATCCCCCTGACTACTCAATCATATAGCAATGGCGACTATTTGATCTTCCGTACGCCCATCATTAATGAAAATAGCGCAACAGGCATTGACGATAACCAATTAACACAACACGTTGCTGTTGGTTATATTGCAATGCAAATTGATAGAAATAAAATAAAATTTGATCAACAAAGCCAAATGCTTATTGCGTTTATGATTGCCATTTTTGGCGCCTTGATCAGTGCTATTTTTGCTTTTGGATTAATCAAGAATGTTACTCGTCCGGTAAGTTCCATGGTACAAGCCGTTGATAGAATAAGAGAAGGTAAACTAGATAGTCGTGTCAGTGGTCGGTTGATTGGTGAACTTAACTTTTTAAAAAATGGCGTTAATGCCATGGCTGAGTCGTTGGGTGATTATCACGACGAAATGCAACGCAGTATAGATCAAGCTACCATTGACTTAAGGGAAAGTTTAGAGCAATTTGAAATACAAAACGTTGAATTAGATATTGCCAAACGCAAAGCTCAAGACGCCAATAAAGTTAAGTCCGAATTTCTAGCCAATATGAGTCATGAACTCAGAACACCGCTTAATGGTGTAATTGGTTTTACTCGACAAGTGCTCAAAACTCCACTTTCAGATACACAACGTGATTACCTGCAAACGATTGAGCGTTCCGCAGCCAACCTGTTAGCCATCATTAATGACATTCTCGATTTTTCAAAACTTGATGCTGGCAAAATGGTACTCGAAAAAATTCCATTTTCCATGCGAGAAGCTGTTGAAGAAACCGTGATTTTACTCGCACCTAGCGCACATGTTAAAAATATAGAGCTTTCCTTGAGAGTTTCTCCTCAGCTGCCTGATTCACTGATTGGTGATGCCATGCGCATTAAACAAATTATCATTAATCTCACCAGTAATGCGATCAAATTTACCAAAAAAGGCTCTGTTGATATAGATATTGACTGTGAGCATATTGATCAAAAATTTGCGGTTTTAAAAGTGAGTGTTAATGATACTGGCGTAGGTATGAATAATGAGCAACAAACCTCTATTTTTGAAGCCTTTGGCCAGGCCGATAAAAGTGTTACAAGGTTATATGGTGGCACAGGGTTAGGATTAGTGATTTCACAGCGATTAGTCAATGAAATGGAAGGTGACATTGGCTTTATTAGTGATGAAAAGTGTGGCTCTTCTTTTTGGTTTACCTTTCAATGTGAAATTAATCCCATCCCAAATGAGCTGCCAAAAAGTAAAAAATCATTTAGTGACAAACGTATTTTATTTTTTGAGCCACATACTCACAGCCGTATTGCCACCAGTGAAATTCTGGAAAACTGGCAAATGGAAATTTCACTTTTCACTGACATCATACAAGTTCGTAATGCTTTATCTCAAAATGAATCTTATGATTTTGCTTTAATTGCCCATGACGTTACACCAACCGCACTTATTGAATTAAAAGAACTTTTACCATTATTGAAAGTAACCATTCCATCAGTACATTTAGCAATTAATAGCAACTCACCAAATCTGCAAGAAGCATTAGTTGTTGCGGGGGCTCAAAGTTGCATAAGCAAACCTTTGACCCCCGAGAAATTATATAAAGCATTGAACCCTAGTCATTTTGACTTTGTCAATTCATTAACTGAAGTGCTGGAAAACAAAGTGCCAATTAAAATACTGGCCATTGATGATAATGATGCCAACCTAAAACTAATTACCGCATTATTATTAGAACAAGTCAGCGAAGTTGTCACGGCAACCAACGGTCAAGAAGCCGTCGAGCTTTGTCGTGTTGAGAAATTTGCTTTGATTTTTATGGATATTCAAATGCCTGTGATGGATGGAGTTTCGGCACTGCAGCACATAAAATCTAGCACCTTTAATGACAGCACCCCTATCATAGCAGTAACAGCTCACGCCCTGAGTGAGGAAAAAGATAAATTACTCAAAGAAGGGTTTAATTCATATATGACTAAGCCTATCGATGAAAGTATGTTGCGCCATACTATCTATGAATATTGCGATTTAGATTTATTAGGTGCTCAAGCAGCGCAAGCTCAGTCATATAATACTGACGTTACCGCCAATTCAGACCATGCACAATCGACAGATTCAGTATTACCAGAATACGACCATATTAAGATATCCCTCTTACAAAATTCTTCAGTTATTAACTGGCCATTGTCTTTACAAAGAGCAGGTGGTAAACCAACATTAGCAAGAGATATGTTAGATGGCTTAGTGGATAGTTTACCTGATATAAAACAAACCATTTCAGACGCCTTAACGTCCTTAGATATCGAGTTATTAAAAGTATTAATTCATAAATTAAATGGAGCTTGCTGTTATTCTGGCGTCCCGGATCTAAGTAAAATGACACATCACTTAGAGACTCAATTGAAAAAAGGGGCGGGGATTGATGATTTAGAACCCGAGTTTTTTGAATTTTTTGAGCACCTCGATAAAGTATTGAATCTATCGGCAGAAGCTTTCGAAAAGATCGATAATCTGTTAATAAAATTGCAATAAAAAACACAGCAATTAATGTTGCTGTGTTGAAGTAATATACTTGTAACTGATTTTAGTCTCTAAGGTGAAGATCTGGCGAGGTATTAATATCGCCATCCTCTGAGATTACAGAAATGCCACCATTACAAATTAACACCGCTAAACTTTGACCGTTTTCGTTACGAACAAAAGCAAGTTCATAACCAAATTTACCAAGGCTACTGGCAGAAAATTTTTGAGCTAGAGATAATTTAGACCACCAGACAGACTGCTCAGGAGGTTCATTCCTCCGGTCTGTTTCGGGTTTTGTTTGTGCTTGCATAATCTAACACCACTTAAATTATGAACATACTTAATTCTAGTATAGGTCAATTATTAACCATTAACATACTTTTTACATATCTATTTAGCACTGGTTGATGAGTGCGTTGATTTAATTGATATTATTTTGACAAAACGACAAAAGCTGTTGCGTATTCTTTTTCATCCGACAATGAGATATGCCAAGAAGTTGCGCCTAATAACGTTGCCTTTTCCAGTGCGAGATCACTCAGCACCAAAATAGGCTGGCCGCTATTAAGTGATTGTATTTCAAAATGTTGAAACGACACCCCAGCAGCAATACCCGTGCCTAAAGCCTTTGCTGCTGCTTCTTTACCTGCCCAACGTTTAGCTAAATAAGGCATTTTAAACTTTAATTGTAGATAATGTTGATGTTCTGTTGGTGTTAACACTCTTAACGCCAACTTATCTAAAGCAGTATTTTTCATTTTAGCTAAGCGGCTAATTTCAATAATATCAGTGCCAATACCAACCACAGACATAAGTAACTTACCCTCTTGCTTCTAGCATCAATGCTTTCATATCACGTACGGCTTTATCTAAACCATCAATAGCTGCTCGAGCAATAATGGCATGGCCGATATTTAATTCAATGACCTCAGGAATGGCAGCAATAGCTTTGACATTAAAATAAGTTAAACCATGACCGGCATTCACTTTTAAGCCTTGTTGATGGGCATATTGAATACCTTCAATTAAACGGGCTAATTCTTGTTGCTGCTCAGCTTCCGTTTGTGCATCTGCATAGTGTCCAGTATGAATTTCGATATACGGTGCTTTACTTGCTACTGCGGCATCAATTTGTTGTTTATCAGCATCAATAAATAAACTGGTTTGAATACCGGCCTCTGTTAAACGCGCTACCGCTTGATTAACTTTGAATTGTTGTCCAGCCACATCTAAGCCGCCTTCTGTGGTTAATTCTTCACGTTTTTCTGGCACTAAACAACAAAATACCGGTTTAACTTCACAAGCGATATCAAGCATTTCATCCGTTACCGCCATTTCTAAATTCATTCGTGTTTGTAATGTCTCTTTCATCACATAAACATCTCTGTCTTGAATGTGACGACGATCTTCACGTAAATGAATGGTAATGCCATCTGCACCTGCATGTTCAGCTACAGAGGCGGCATGAACAGGATCAGGGTAAGTTGTGCCTCTTGCTTGACGTAAAGTGGCGATATGATCAACGTTAATGCCTAATAAAATATCATTCATGAGTTAGTCTCTAGTTGCGCTTAAATAGCTTACGGCTATTTAATGGTTTACCACCAAGTAAATGATTAAATACTTGGCGCATTAATAATTTGTATGTTTGCATCACAGGTATGCTAGAAAAGTCTTGTTCGGCTAGCGAAATCAAATGTTCTCTTAGATAACAAGTTTGCGATGAACGGGTTAAAACTGGGGTAAAGCCCTGTTCAGGGAAATAATTATACTGCTGATGATTTTGCTCAAATATTACTGAATAATCAATAGTTAAACCTAACTCATCCAATAACGTATTTTCAAATTTTCGTAAAATAGGTTCTAAAGGTTGTTTTTCAGCCAGCTCTATCAAGCACTCTTGATATTGAGCAAAAAGCACATCATAAGGGATATGCTCTCCGAGTAACCTCACTTGCAACTCATTTAGATAAAAGCCGCTATAAAGAAAGTCACCGGTTAATAACATCGACTTTTTATCAGCTTCTATACGAGCAAGTGTTTTTAAGCTACCTTGCCCTTTTAAAACTATTTTCAATGGCAAAAAAGGCTGCAATAAGGCTTTTTTATTAGATTTTAACGATGTGCCAATGTAAGCAATAGCTGAAAGCTTCCCCTGTTGTTCAGTGAGGAATTCAACAATCACCCTATTATCACGATAAGGACGAGAATGTAATAAGAAGGCTTTTTGCTCTAGCTCTTGCATTAATCTTAAAAGCCTTTTTGTTGTTCTTAAATATCTCGAGCCATTTTTCTGCGAGTTATGCCGCTACAGCTAGCTAAAATGGCTTTTCATAAAAAGTTATGATTTTAAGCCGAATAGTCATCGCCGTAGCCCAAGCTGCGTAATGCTCGTTCATCATCAGCCCACCCTGACTTCACTTTCACCCATGACTCAAGAAATACCTGCCGTTCAAACATTTCTTCCATGTCACGACGCGCTTCTTGACCAATGGTTTTAAGTCGTGCGCCTTTATTACCAATAACCATACGTTTTTGACTATTACGTTCCACCAAAATCAAGGCATTAATATGTAATATGCCTTTTTCATCGACTTTAAATTGTTCAATTTCAACGGTGGTTGAATAAGGCAATTCATCACCAGTAAAGCGCATTAACTTCTCACGGATAATTTCAGAAGCCATAAATCTACTTGAGCGATCGGTGATATGATCTTCAGGAAACCAAAAATCTCCTTCGGGTAACGAGGTTAAACAAAGGTCGCGAATTTTATCAACGTTATCCCCCTTGCTTGCAGAGATAGGAATAATGTCACTGAAATCATGCTTTTCACCTAATATTTGCAAGTGTGGTAAAAGCGCTTCCTTATCCTGAACATTATCAATTTTATTAATAATTAAAATACAGCGCGAGCCACTTTTTTTCACTTTACTAAGCACTAACTCATCGTCGGTTGTCCAATGTGTACCTTCAACTAAAAAAAGCACCAATTCAACTTCTGCAATAGAACTACTTGCCGCACGATTCATTAGTCTGTTGATCGCTTTTTTCTCATCGGTATGTAAGCCAGGAGTATCAACAAGCACAGCTTGGCGCTGCTCATCAGTTAGTATACCTAAGATCCGATGACGTGTTGTTTGAGGTTTGCGAGAAGTAATGCTTATCTTTTGGCCAAGCAAGCTATTTAATAACGTAGATTTTCCTACATTTGGACGACCAACAATAGCGATGAGTCCGCAATGGGTGCTTTGAGTCATGATTTTTTACTCGTTTTTTTGTTACTAGCATTTACAGCTAAAATGATCTCTAATACTTTCTCTGCTGCAGCTTGTTCCGCTTTTCTTCGACTAGTCCCTTTTGTGATCACCTCAGAATCTATTTCGCTGGTCGTACAACGCACAGTGAACTGCTGATTATGCGATTGTCCTGAGGTATCAATCACTTCATATAAAGGTAATGCTATCTTTCGACCTTGCAAATACTCTTGCAAACGGGTTTTAGGATCTTTTTGCTCTTGTCCTGGTTTAATAGTGGCTAATCGCTCTTTAAACCAATGCAAGACTAATGCTTTACACGTCGCCATATCCGTGTCGATATATACAGCACCTATAATGGCTTCAATGGCATCTTCTAAAATAGAGTCTCGTTGATGTCCGCCACTTTTTAATTCCCCTGGCCCTAGAATCAAGTGTTCCCCTAAATCAAACCCTCGGGCAATTTCAGCTAAGGTAACACCTTTAACTAAACTTGAACGCATCCGCGTTAAATCACCTTCATTTGCGCGAGGAAATTTATCATATAAAGTTTCTGCAATAACAAAACCTAAAATAGCATCACCTAAAAACTCTAATCGTTCGTTATGATCACCTTTAGCACTTCGGTGTGTTAATGCTTGCAATAATAGCGACGGTTCCTTAAAAGTATAGGATAACTTTTTCGATAACCTTTGCATCGCTTGAGCATTATTTGTGATCATTAATGAATACTACCTAAGCGGTTAAATCGAACACTTGTTGGGATCCAACGAGGAAGAAAGCTAGATTCATCACGGTCAAAATCAAAACTCATCCAAATAAATATCGCTTCACCCACCAAGTTTTCTTCGGGTACAAAGCCCCAAAAACGGCCATCTAAACTATTATCTCGATTATCACCCATAACAAAGTAATGCCCTTCAGGGACAAAGAACTCGTCTCGTTGGGTACCTTGCTGTTTAAAGTATTGAGCGGTACGTGGTAATACTTGGTTATCCACTAAAATATCATGGCTCTTATTTGGCATAGCTGAGTTGTAACGGGTCAATTTATCAACACCGTCACTGTATTGATCATTATTGATAAAGGTTGTCGCAACTTGTTTAAATTCACTACACTCAGTGATCTCTGCTGTGCAGGCAGGTTTAATGTACAAAGATTTATTGCGATAAATAATACGATCACCAGGTAACCCAATAACTCTTTTAATAAAGTCAATTTGTGGGTCCTGCGGATATTTGAAGACAATCACATCGCCACGCTCAGGAAGTCCTATTTCAACAAACTTATTACGCACTACCGGGTCACGTAATCCATAATTAAATTTATTAACCAAAATAAAATCACCATCAAGCAAAGTCGGCATCATTGAACCCGATGGGATTTGAAAAGGTTCGTACAAAAATGAACGCAATATCAATACAAAAGCAATAACAGGAAAGATTTGCACTGCCGTATCTACTACTGCTGAAGGCTCACTTAATTTTGCTTGAACTTCTTCGGTTAAAGTCTCTTTACACTGCGCTTGTGCGGTGGTTAACTTCAGCTTACGCTGAGGAGCGAGATAAAATTTATCGGCTAACCACACTAACCCTGTTACACATGTCAGAATAACTAAAAATATTGAAAAATAAACAGCCATAATTTATCTATTACCTATCTAATTATTTGTCTAATTACTTGTCTAATTACTTGTCTAATTACGTATCTAATTTAAGTACAGCTAAAAACGCTTCTTGAGGCACTTCAACATTGCCAACTTGTTTCATGCGTTTTTTACCTTCTTTTTGCTTTTGCAGTAGCTTCTTCTTACGGGAAATATCGCCACCGTAACATTTAGCCGTTACGTTTTTACGTAACTGTTTAACCGTAGTACGGGCAATGACGTTGTTACCGATAGCAGCTTGAATAGCAATATCGAACATTTGACGATGAATGAGTTCTTTTAATTTATCCACTAACATTCGGCCACGAGAGACTGAATTAGCTCGGTGAGTGATCATCGCTAACGCATCAACTCTATCACCATTAATCATCACATCAACACGTACCATGTCAGCCGCTTCAAAACGGACAAAATTATAATCGAGCGATGCATAACCACGGCTGGTAGATTTTAATTTATCAAAAAAGTCCATCACCACTTCAGCCATAGGTAATTCATACGTTACCGCAACCTGATTGCCATGATAAATAATGTCTTTTTGCACACCACGTTTTTCAATACACAAGGTGATCACGTTACCCAAATGCTCTTGTGGCACTAAAATATTAGCTTGCACGATAGGTTCACGGATTTCATCGATACTATTGATTGCCGGTAAGTCGCCTGGATTATCAATGGATAATACTTCACCATTGGTACAAGCAATTTCATAATTTACTGTCGGTGCTGTGGTGATCAAATCAAGATCATATTCACGAGCAAGTCGCTCTTGAATGATCTCCATATGTAACATGCCTAAGAAACCGATCCGGAATCCAAAACCTAGGGCAGAAGAGTTTTCTGGTTCAAAAAATAATGAAGCATCATTTAAGCTTAATTTATTGAGTGCATCACGAAAGTTTTCATAATCATCAGAGCTGATAGGGAAAATTCCGGCGTAAACCTGTGGTTGAACGGTTTTAAACCCAGCTAACGGCATTTCCGCTTCTTTTTTGAAAAGCGTGATGGTATCACCTACAGGTGCGCCATGGATTTCTTTAATACCCGCAATAATGAAACCTACTTCACCGGTTTTCAATATGCCTGTTTCTGTTTGTTTTGGTGTAAAGATACCGACTTTGTCAATGATGTGTGTTTGCCCTGTAGACATCACCACCATTTTATCGCCTTTTTTCACTTCACCGTTCATGATCCGAACAAGAGAAACAACACCTTGATAATTATCAAACCAAGAATCAATGATTAACGCTTGTAGGTTTGCATCAGGCTCACCTTCTGGTGCTGGAATATGGGTGACAATATCCTCTAATACATCTTCAATGCCAATGCCCGTTTTAGCTGAACATTGCACCGCCTCTGTTGCATCAATGCCAATAATGTCTTCAATTTCTTCACTAACACGGTCTGGATCTGCTTGTGGTAAATCGATTTTATTTAAAATAGCACGAACTTCTAGATCCATCTCAATGGCGGTATAACAGTTAGCTACGGTTTGTGCTTCAACCCCTTGACCGGCATCAACCACTAATAACGCACCTTCACAAGAAGCTAATGAACGAGACACTTCATAAGAAAAATCAACATGGCCAGGCGTATCGATAAAGTTCAATTGATAAACTTCACCATCTTTGGCTTTATAATCTAAGGTAACACTTTGAGCTTTAATGGTAATGCCACGTTCACGCTCGATGTCCATAGAATCAAGAACTTGTGCTTCCATTTCTCGCTCTTGTAAACCTCCGCAATGTTGTATCAGTCGATCTGAAAGCGTTGATTTACCATGGTCAATATGGGCAATAATGGAAAAATTTCGGATATGTTTCATAGATGAAAATTCTGTTAAGCGTGTTATAAAATCAATAGTGGCGAGATTTTAGCTAATTTAGCGCGCTGCGGCTATCTTTAGTTGATTTTTAACCCTGGATTTCTGTAACAGGAATGTTCGCTGGGATAATTTTTATCAGCTTTGGTGTCCATTCTGGGCAATCTAACAATTTCATTTGTTGCTTTCGGGCGAAGAAAAATCCTAGATAGCCACCCAAAAGGCCAAGCACCACCGCGATCAATTCATAGGTAATGATCTCTTTTAACATCAACCACTGACCCATACTACTGGCTATGATAAGACCAATTAACGGCCATAAATATACTTGCCAAGCAGCGCTGAGTAAAAGCTTTTCAGATAAACCAATAACCACCATATCGCCAATACTTACTGGCTGATCATTAAACAAAGTATAAGTTAGTTGTTTTTGTGGAAAGGCTTTCGCAATTTGCCCGCTGCCGCAAGAGTCCATTTGAGAACAACTGCTACAGGTAGACTTTACCGTACTCTCTACGATAATAACGTTTCTATCAATTGAGATGACTTTCGCTTGTTCTTCGATCATAGCTTTATCTTGGAATTAAACTCACAGAATCTGCAATTTGTTTTGCGGTATGCGACGGTATTTTACCAACTACACTGATCTCAAATCCATTAACAACTTGATTCAAAGCCACCGTCGCACCGTCTATTACATAATCAACCGGACGCTGTTGTTCTTTACTTGGGGTAACATAAACAGAAACATCTACTAAACCATCGCCAAATAAAATAAATTCAACTGGCTGTTGGGTGGATGAAATCCTGTGTCTATTGGCGTTCACCTTCTTAAAGCCTTCTGGTAACCAATTCACTTGCCAAGATAGTTTTTGTTGTTGATACCCCTCAGGGATCTCGACAACTTTTGGTAATTCTGTCGCTTGGAGCTGCGATAAACTTTCTGAGGGCCGATCGGTGATGTCTAAATGAGTAAACTGTATTTGTTCTAATTGCTGTCCCTTTCTGGTGACGATTGCCAATTTTAACAATAAGCCGGTTTTTTGATCTAACCATAACCAGTGACTATATAAGTTCGAGTCTTTGGGCACTATTCTAATAATTTGGGCGCTACGACCTAAAATTCGGCTCTTCCCTACAGAAATAAAGTTATAACTGTCATTAAGTAGTTCAATGTTTTGGCTTAAAACATTAGGGATTGGTCCGCTAATTTGTGATGAAAAAATAGAATAAGGGGGTAATTCTGGCTCGATATAACTGACAATATCGCCTTTACGTAAAATATCTCTACGCGGGCCATTTAATAATGACAGTATTTCTAGTTCATTATTAGTATCATTAACGCCATGAAACCAATGATAGGGTTCGGCATGATTATTTTTAACAACAACAAATGAAGTACTAAAGTTGAGGGATTGTAAAGATTGAGAGAGGCGTTCAAGCCATACTTCGGCACTTTCTGGAGTTTTTGTTTCAACTGCACAAACTGGTAAACTGAGGTTTACCAGTAAAAATAAACATATTAATGACTTCATTTAGGCGTATTTGTAACCTCTTCATTATTTTTATCTACTTCATTTTCTTGGCTGGCTAATGAAGCAAATTTAATTTGTTGCTTGTGATCTTGTAATAATGCTTGAAAACGACGCTGTTGTTCAACCATAGCCTGTTGTTGTGTCGCTCGACTGTTCTGTTGGTAATTTAAACTTACCGGTTGAGCAACACCACCAAATGGACTGGTTTGAACAATAGGTGCTGGTATCAATGTTTCATTATCGGCAACATTCTGTTGTACGCCAATGACCATTAAACCAGCGGCTGAAGCTGCAATGGCAACTTGGCCAAACGGTTTAATTAATTGTACCACTTTAGCTTTGAGTCCATTGGTTAAGGTTGTTTTAGCAACAGGCGCTAATACAGTAGGCTCTTCAGCAATCACATTTGCAATGCTCGCGGATAAATCAAAATTTAATGAATCAGACAATTCGTTACGCATAGTGTCACCAATTAAATGATAACGTTGCCAAGTTTCTGACATATGATTGTCTTTGATTAACTCATCAAAAACAGCATCTTCAGACTGATAATTATCAACTAAAGACGACACTGTCTCAAACTTA
>Ga0105354_1001086_pt1 | contig 16779 bp, 15 predicted proteins | sample GOMGulsemesocosm_FD_83658 | JGI IMG/M metagenome (GOLD analysis project Ga0105354, IMG submission 83658) | Methane-oxidizing microbial communities from mesocosms in the Gulf of Mexico - GOM9B Gulf of Mexico | ecosystem: Environmental > Aquatic > Marine > Cold seeps | place: USA: Gulf of America...
CGAAAATGCTGTATTACTTGATCATTCTCATTACCTAAAACATCCAGCGAAAATTATTGAGGCAGTTTCACTAGAGCTTAATAAATAGAAAATTCGATGTGATCTCTGCGAATTGTGGCTCCAGTAACGGTGGAGGAATTCCAGATTTTACGTAGCGTCGCGTGTTTTTTATGCATAGTTCAATATAAGTAGTGATGTAATAACTGATTCAACTGATATTTTTTATGTTGAATCAGTTAAAATTCTTGGATATTGCTAGAGCAAGATACTTATATAGATCTGATTAATATACTAAATAAGTACAAATGTAACGCGGCGATAGAATTTAGACTATTATGCATTGGAATTTAGACAACCTAATTTTTGTAAAAAGTGTAATTTAAAAGTTATACCCTTATGGTTTTTATTTTTAACATACTATGAACTAAGGGCTGCTATTTGTACTGGAATTAGGTTCAGCTAAAGCTTCAGAATTCACACACAACACGTCTTTTGTATCTTTTATGAGCTAATTAACAAGTTAATAAGCAGTAAATAGGTCTAAGAAATATATCTAACTGTGTATCTTTGACCTGTTTCCTTAAGCGAATCCGCCCATTTTATACGACGGTGTAAATGAGTATTGACCGCCATAGCCATCGTCAAGCATGCGCGGCTTAGTGTCATGTATACTTTCATAGATGGCTTGACCATCTTCATAGAACTCATAATCATCGGTGCCAATCGCATGACCAATCACCCTTATTGTTGTTGATGACTCAATCACCGCGCGTGATATGCCGCGAACAACACATACACTTTGGTTGTCCTTAGATTTTTCTACTGTAATTTTTGATACGTCAAAGCTGACGCGCCCATTTTCAATTGTAAAATATCGGGCAAGCTGGCTTTCTTCATCAGATTGAATCGAAATCGCTTCGGCTATCATCGCTGATAAGTCAGGAACGTATGTAATAAAATCCATGATTACTCTCCCGACATCAATGTGAGTTCAATTAAGGACATTGGAACATCAAAGATTTTAAAATCATTGAATGTACCGTAAAACGCCTCTGTCGAAGATGTTGCGTGTGCGCTATTGCCAATGACAAACTTAGTAGGGCTTAAATAAGGCGTCACAATCGGCCCTCTCTCCTTAGTTGTGCTAGCAACAACCCCATCTTGAATAACATACACTGTAACGTGCGTTTTACTTTGAGTGATGGCGTAAAAAACGGGGCGCACTATATCAATGGTAGTTGCTGACGATGTCACCGAGTTTCCGTCTATGCTAGACAAACTAATGTCTCCATCCGGATATAGTCTTGCATAAAAATACGAATATTTATCAACGCCAAACACTCTCGAAAATTGAGAACCTTTAGGCCGAGTTACGACAAACGAAATAGTATATTCATCGGTAAGGTTTGGCATATTTCCATGAGGATTAAATGAAACAATGTCGCGAGAACGAGTTAGAGGGACATCTTTAGTGATAATATCACTGTCTGCAAACGACGATGGGCTAAGATTCGCGCCCCATAATGAAAAATCAAAAACTCCCGCGTCTTTCACGCTGGGTTTTATGTCAAGATGATCTATTAGTCCCTTAACCAGACCTGTGAAAACAATACGAACCCATGTGTGTAATGGAACATTAGTAAGGTCTACATCATTCTCAGCCGCCTGACCATCCCCGTAATCTACCGTTAATTTTTTCACACCGCCCATATCTCTAATGTAGAACCACACTGAAAACGTTTTATCGTCATTTCCTGAGTTAGACATTCCTTGCCTGATAATCCCAAGAGTGTCATCCACTAAAAAACCGGTCGTTTGTTTGCTACCGTCAGGATTTGTAATTTCAGTAACAGTATTTTTAATAACTCCATTGTAAACAACCCAAGCATTATGACTAAAATTACAAGTATGACGTAAATAATTCGTACTCGCTCCCTCTACCAACCATCCATTTTTTTCTTGACGTGTAACGTCAATGCCCACATAAGATGAGCCAGATCTAATCGTATCTAACGTTTTAACGTAACCATTTGCCACGTTTGATTTTTCAAACTGAACTCCACCTAGTATTATAGAGCTAACTCCATCCCCTACATATGATGTTGACGTTTCGTCTTCTTCCACTAAATAGACACCAATAACTGCTGCAAGACCATTAGTCACCCATGAAATCGAGCATCTGTAAAAACCATTACCCATTGGAATTATATGCTCATTGAATACGCCACCCGATGATTTAGCGCTAGCTCTTGTCAGATTGAAATAACCAGCGCCGACAAACCCTGTGGAGTCAGCACACCTCAACCTACAGTCTCGACGTGAACCTTGACCTAGCTTTACTATTACACTTGATTTTACTGCACCTGCTGTGATTGTAGACGTTGTTTCTGATATAAAATGCTCTCCACTTTGAGTGCCCTCTACTATCTCGGTCGCTGTATTAAGACCATTATAATTAGTCATTCCAGCGTTGAGGGCAATGTATGTTTTACCCCAAACATTATGTGCAAAATTTTCACTCTGCAATGCAAAATTAGTCGCATATGGACTTGGGGAATAGTTGAATTCATCATACATATCAAACGTTGTTGCCCCGCTATCACGGGTCCAAGATAGCTCGCCGCTTAATGTTTCAACTAATTTGTTCTTTTTAAATAAATGAACTAAAGGATTATCAACTTTTCCGTAACGTATATTTTTTATGTTTTCAACAATTTGAGCATCTACTTTTTCATTCAGTGTTGTATCTATATTGTCCATTAATGTATTTAACTGATTAATCAGTGATGAAACTTGATTAACCAAATATTGATATGGTGTTGTGGTTATTTTTGCTGTAGCGCCCACTCTAATATCAATGCTACTTGCGCTAGACATTAATAAATCATTGAAACGTTTGAGAATTGCGCGGCTAACCTCATTGAGGGCGTCCATCGAGGTTATTGTACTTGCGACATTAGCAAAGGTTGGAAACACGAATATTTCTGAATTATTTATATTTGCACCATTCCATGGTTTAGCTAGCGTTATTGTACTTACCCCGTTTGCATTAGGCGCAGTACCAGAAATGACAGGAACTAAATACTGACCCGTTCTGATGGCACATAAGTAGTCATCAGTTAATATCGACATATCAACATTGCCTGTAACGCTAATAACATCATCGCCAGTAGTAAGTGTTGCTGAATTTGTTTCTAGATAATTATTCATTTATTCCTCAGTTTTTAACGTGATGTTTTGGTACGTGTTGCCACCGTTGATGTCTCTGCTTTGGATGATGACGCGCCAATTTATTAAGCCAGCACTGGATGCTTTGTGTGAAAACATTAATTGCCCCGACATTGTTTCATGTATATCTGAACCTGTTCCTCCTAGTTCTGCAGATTCATCGTATGATGTTCCAATTAATAATTTAGATGTTTTTGTAATCCACGACCCATTAACAAGCAATTGAATTAATAGGGTGACTTTGGGGGTTACTAACTGAAGTAAGTAATTTGAACGTTTCGATCCACTCAATGAATAATTAGCAGTGATCGTGATGTTCGCTCCACGAGTTTCTATACCGAGCAAAGTTACGTTTGCGCTGTCTGATGTCTCAGATGAGTTACCACTATTCTTGAAAGATTCTGACGTAGCGAATGTCCCGCCGAGATACCCATCACCGTTAACGGTTAAGTATGAATAGGCATTTGAACGGGTGATAAAACCAAAGTCGATCTGACCATTAATAAGTTTTTTAGGACCGCGCCATTCAACGAATTCATTGTTAGCACCAAAGCCATTAGCAGCTGTCACTGTCATGTGATTAACACCGATAGATTCGATAACTGGTGAGCTTATTTTTGAGTTTGCTTTTAGAACATTGGCGTCAACTGAGCCTGGAAAAATGGCATTTCCATGTACGATTAAAGCTCCACCGACCCAGCTTGAGCCGGTATATTTTTTTGTCGTAGCAACCGATATGTCGTTGTTCTTGTATATAGTGACAATGTCACCAACAACGGGTAAACCCTTTACTGTGGCGCTATTTGCAATTGAGTTTGACCACGAACCGTTTGATGTTCCAACAGTAAACATCTTAGAGCCGCGCTCACCATCACCACCTTTTACTGAATCACCTTTGGCTCCTTGTTTGATGAATGTCGTACCTGATGACCATGAGCCTCTCACCCAGTTTGTTCCATTATGGGTATATTTAACGGTGCTAATATAGGTAATTTGTCCATCAGTGAATACAGGGTTATCAGACCATCCAGCGGGAATAGTCTCATTCGTTCCGTCGAAAGAACCGCCAGAAGGTGTGCCGCTACCCACTTTATATATAGAAGATAGATACGCTCCGTGATTACCATTAACGCCGTTTTGTACAATGTAATCGACACCCTCAAGTGGTTTATCACCTTTTTCGCCATCATTGATAATCACTGAATTACCAGTACCATCTGTGACTGTATGCGTGCCATTACCGTTATCTTTTACTGTAGGGATAGGGGCGTTATTCCCATTCCTAATGATTATTTCGCCATTGTTTCCTGTAATTGTGTAGCTGCCGTCGCCATTGGAAGTCACGGCTGGAATATCACCTTTTTCACCTTTTAAATCTGCTTTTTTATAAACCTCACCATCACTCAATACGAGTTTTTTTGCGTGAATTTCTGCGTCAATAATGAGGTTTTTTGTGTCGGTGTTTAAACGCATAACGACATCCCCATTTGGGGAACGAAACAAAATATTGTCAGCTGTTAAATCAAGAACTGTGTGTTCATATTCACCAGTTTTTGAATTGTAGACTAGAATCCCACTCTTGCCCTTGGCATCAATTCCAAAGAATGCGCGCGCTTTAAGTTCGCCATTTTCAGTTTCAAGTGCCGTTAAATAGCTGAGTGCACTAACGCTTTTACCTTCATTATTTGTTACTTTTACGGCGTAAAGTAGTTCAGAAATAGGGGCGTTATCAATCCAGGTACCACCAGCTATTTCACATTGTTCAGAGTTGCTAATAATATTCCCGTCAGTATCACGCCCTATAGAACAGTAGCTAACACGGGCGTTTGCAGCGCTTTGCGCTATGCTTTTAACGGTTTCACCCGTCTCTAAATTAACTTTTGATTCAAGTGATTCAGTGCGCTGTGCTACGGCTGTATTTTCATCAGAAATCACTTTAATCTCTTTTGAGTAACCAGATGAAAGCGCGTTAATTCTTGCGTTAAGTTGCTCTTTAAATATTGCTGAAGCGCGATTGATTGATGCAGTGATATCAACACTTTTAGTATATAGACCAAGGGACTCTTTGAAGGATGCGATTACAGTTTCTAGTACATTTGCTTTAGCCCTTAGTCCATCAATTTCAGATGCGCGGGTTTCATTTGAAACAGCGGCGTCGACTTCAGACTCAATCAATTGCATCACTGATATTTCGTTAGATAGAAAAGCATTTAGTGTTGCAAAGTCTTTTGCTTTGGCTGCCATTGTTTGGACTGTTATGTCGTTCTCAACATTCGTTAAACGGATTGATGATTCACGTACAATAGCGAGTGTGTCGCTAAGTGTTGAGTCGCCAACAAGTAGCTTTAAAGATTCAGTATTTTGATTAATAAGAGAGTGAGCCTCAAGTAAGCTTTCCTCTGCTTTAACCACTGATGTCGATACACTGTTTAGTGTCCCTTCGAACGTATCAACTTTAAGTTGGTAGGCAGTAAATTCGTCAAATGATACTTTCCCGCCTTCTACTAGCAATGTTCCCAAGGCTTCATTTATCTCAAACACGAACTGGTTAGTATCAGCAAAGCTTTCAATAACGTGCGCAAATTCAGTGGACAAATCAGCTTGTGACTGCGTGACATCTAAGCCCATTTTATTAAACGATGTTTTAAGCTGAAAAACGGCTGAGTTAGTTACATTGAAAGCCTTTAACGTGTCATCAAGCTTTGATTGCACATTGGGTATATCAGCTAATATCTGCTGAGTTTCTTGTGATAATTGCTGCGTTGAAACAACGAGATTCTTGCTCTCAAATACATCCTGGTAAGACAGGGTTTTCAGACTAATTAAGGCCCAGTCGCTTTCACCTGATATGTTGACGCTTTTGCATCGAACGCTATAGTTAGTTTCTGGTTTTAGTCCTGTGTACGTAAAAGCATCAGCACGAACAGAAGTGATATTAGCGGCCTGGATAGGCGCATCATCTTCACCAAGGAATTCCCATAGGTAAGCTGTTCCTAAACCAATGGCCTGTGAGAACGCACTTAATGAAACCCGTACATCAGATATATCTATAATATTGATGGTTGGTGTCACCGGATTGACGATAGAAAATTGCGAGGCAGCGGCTCTACTTTGTTTACCAAGGATGTTCTTGGCCAACACGGAAATAACATAAGTCCCAGCATCAAATATCGGTAACATAATTGATTCATGTTCACTGCTAATACGATAGACAGCTGATGGCCCGTTAAATACCGTCACGTCATATGAGCTGACAGATTTAGGGGTAGGGTGAACCCAATTAACCGTAATTCGGCTATCTGCGACATCAACTGAAACCGCCGTTGGGGCTAGTAATTCACCTACAACATAACTAGAGTTTGGCGTTAAATCACGCTCACTTGGCTCTAAACTATCGCTCCATAATTCAAATGAGTCTTCAACGGCGATGAGGGTGACACCACCATCGATACGAAAGCGGCGCTCTGTGACGCGGTAAATTTTGTTTATGATTGATTCTTTTGGCAGGTTAACAAAAATAGTCTTCCCTACAGCGGCTTTAAGGCCTGCACGTTTTAGGGGGATTTCAATGCTGCCCAGGCGTGATTGTTCAAGGGCAATAACAGCAATGCGCTGAGCATGTGTTTCACTGCGCACGAACGGGAGACTAATCGTTTTTTCGAGCGGTTGGCCATCCTTAATTTTATAGAGCTGGGAGACAATAGGTGTTGCGTCTGTGCGCTCATAGTTTTGATTGGGATCGGTAAATGTGGCGCGCACAATATTGGCGCGGCTTCGCAGGTCAGGGTGCCACTTTATCTTGATATTACCGTTAACATCACTTTGCTCGATAGTGTGAGTCGGTGCCCCATACCATGCGCCGACGCGTACATACCACGCGCCCATTTGTCTAAATACTTTACCTGCAAATGCAGATTCTAAACGGGATAAAACATCGAGTGGGTTCGAGGTAAATAGAAAGGTCCCATTGACGCAATAACGCTTTTCAGACTTTGATAAACCTTTGGCGTCTTTATAGCTGACCAACTCATCACAGACATTAATGGCCGCAATCCACCAAGGCATTGGAAGGCGTTCGATTGGCACGGGATGTGCGCCAAAAAAACGCATGTAATGAAGCGTGTTTAATACGGCATTATCAGACCATTTCCACGTTGTTTTATCATCAGCTGATTGCTCAATATCTCGTGGATCAAACACACGAACGCCGCGAATGAGAAACTCACAGTCACTAATCCCATCGGTGAATACCTCACGGTTATTTTCCAATTCGATAAAGATGTGTGCTTGATTGAAGCCAATATGCGCTGATGTCCAGCCTTTCATTTTTGATACGGCCATGGTGTTAGCCGTCGTATGGTATCCATCACTGACCAAATAACTCCAGCTATCGCTGGCATACGTAGTGATTGGCTTATCAGCAATATACACTTGCTCTAATGCATCAATCGGCGCGCCAGATATCAGTACAATAAGCTGTATAAATTCCTTATCATCTCGCGTTACGGTGTCTTGATGGGCGATAACGCCGCCAACACGGTCACGGCCTAAAGTAATGCGGCGCGGTTGGTCAATGCCTTTTTGTAAGCCCTTTGACATTGATTGCGTTTCTGGCTCTGGAATATCAGGAGATAATGAATCCCACAATGCGCCAACGGTGTTATCCCAAACATCTTCAACTAGGCCAATAGTGTCTTCAATGACGTCACCAATCTTACTCATGATGACTCTCCAGCTCGAACGCACAATCAACTTGTGAAATTGGCAAGCACACTACGCCTTTATCACTGATGCAATAAACACAATTAAGGCCGATAATACCGCCCACTAGCTCATCGTTATAATGTACTAATGCGATATCACCGCGCTTTGCATAATTGATGTTAATTTGAATGTTTAAACGGTCTTTAAACAATGTTTGAAGGTTGTTTAAACCGGCTTTAAAGAGAGATTTAAACGCGCCATTTCTGGTGGTGTACTTACCTCTAAAATCACTTGCCAGGTCTTTACCTGTCGCCGTTAAAATCCAGTTGGCCACAAACAGACAACAATCGTTTTGTCCCCACTTAAATGGCACATCCTGGTGCTGAGCAATAAAGGTATCTAATGATGCCATCATAGGTATTTACCTAACGTAACTTCACCCACAAATTTACCGTTTCGGGTGTCGTTGAGCGTATTTTGTGTGCTGGCTTGTTCTTTGAAAAACATATCACCTGGGTAAAGCTCGTTTTGGGTGGCGTGATTCCAGCGCTGCTTTAAACGGGGCTGTTTCCAACGTTCACTTTCTCCAGCAACGGCCAATATAATTTTAGAGACAGAGCCGCGCTCAACATCGCATGACACTACATTGGCACTTTCTAGCAATTGGCTGTTGTTAACGCGGTAATGTGCATCCAGGGTGACGAGGTGAATTTCACATAAACTGCCAATGGGGTCGTTCTCAGCAATTTCAGCCATGAGCGTTTCATCATCAGTGGTTAACGATAAATTTATACGCGCTGCATTATTTGTTTCGGTGGCCGGTATCTCACCAATCTTGCCTAGCATGCCCACGCCTAGCCAAATTTGATTCATAAATAGGCGCTCACCAACGCCTGTATGTAATCGTAAATCACCACTACTTAGCGCCAGCTTTACAAAATATCGCGCACGGCCATGAAGTGATAACTCAGTGATTAAACTGTCTTTTAAGGCTTCCATTAAAATGCCTCTCGAAGCTTGATACGCCAGGACGTAACCAAACCATTTTTAGATTGAGCGTCACTTAGGCCTTGTTTGTTGTTGGCCAGGCGAAAGAGTCCCTTGGGCTGCTTGAAATATAGCGGAGTATTGGTGGCAGGAATTTTACGGACAGGGGATTCAAATTCGATGGTGGCATTACCACTATCGTCAGAGGTGACATGCTTTGTTAGCATTTTTAGTTCAGCATTCGCGCCATCGCCAAGTTGGAATCGTTCACCTATTTTTGCCAGCGTCTGCAATGGTGTTAAGCCTGATATATCTAAGGTGTTGCCGTCTTGATTGGCCCCATTCACATTGGCCGTAAAGTCTTTGTCTAATTGTTCACGTCTAAAATCATAGGCAAGGAATTTACCAACACTGCCACGCTGCGCCGCTAAAAATCCTTCTAGCCCTAACGCGTCTTCTTCTTTGATGTTACGAAACTCAAATTCAGCTTCCCAGTAAGCGCCTTCTAAATCTAATATCTCACTGGCGTTATTAACTTTACTGGTATTAATTTTACTGTTGGGCACCAAACGAAAAACCGATGAAAATGGTCGTTTAGGAAAAGGAATAAGTTCAGGCATATTAAGCAACTATCAGTTATTGATAGTCTTAATATAATTAAAGCAGTGAATGGGTTACGCTGAAAAACACTTTACAGTGAAGGGGTTAGGTAAGAATTGTAAGGTTATGATAGAAATTGAATATGCGCAACACAATTGTTGCGCTTATTGCTAGGCTGCCCGAATGGCTTTGATGATTGAGCCATTTGAATTAATGTTTTGAACCACATAACCTTCAATGCTGCGGCCAATATCAGTGCCTATCTGCGCCGCGTTTTCTGCCGATGTATCACCACTTACTATGATTTCATTAGTCACACTGATTGTTACTGCGCCGCTATTATTAGCCGCCACAGAGCCTGAATTAACACGGCGCGCAGCGGCTGATATCTCAATGTTTTGTTTAGGACTTAGAACACGTTCACCGCGTTGCAGTAAGTACGTTGACTCGTTCGGCACGTAATCCATACCGCCATGAGCAATGCCCGCAGGCTGCTGGGACTTAATTTGTCTTACCTGTGATAAGCCAGAAAATACGGCGGCCGCAGCGGCTGCAACACCAAGAGCGGGTCCAACGATTGGGATAGGAGCCAATGATGCATAAGCAGCAGTTGCAGATTGATAGGTATTAATCATGGCCTGTGCAATGGCCATCACTTTGTAGGCCTTAAATGCTTTCTTGCTTTGACCTGCCATTGACTTAAATGCCGCAGCGCCAAGACCAACAACGGCATTAGTTTTCTCAAGTTGGGTTTTCTTTTCAAAGTTAGCAAACGCCACAATGTTAGATTGTAATGCACCGGCGTATTTATTTTTAACCTGGAACAATCGCTCCTGGTGCGACGCTTCGTTTGCTTCTTCTTGTGAGCGAAAACCATTAGCGGCCAACAATTCATTTTGACGCTTGATTTGCGCAATTTGATTATCAGCATTAAGGGCAAGCTCGCCCGTTTCATCACTACCCTCAAGCCCTAATGATTCACGGCGCGCGCCATCAACACGGGCTTGTTGTCTCGCTTGCTCTAACCGTAACTCATTATTATAAACAGCCTGAGTTTCACGGCTGCTATGACCATTAATGATAGCGAGCTTGTTTTCAAAGGCCACGTTGAGGGCATTTTTACGTGCCTCTTCAGCGGTGTTTTCAATGCGTTTTTTCTCATCTGCCCGTTTTTTTGTTAGCTCGAGCACATCAGCTTTATACTTTGCATCGAGCTGCGTTAATATCGCATCGTATTTCGTTTTGTTGGCCACGTCTGATTCACTGGCACGAATGACCATTTGACGTTTATTGTTAAGACTTGCACGCAGGCGCGCTTCTTCACCTAATAAGCTTAATTCAAGTTGCTTAATGTTTTGCGGCAAGACGGCTGGCGCAGTAAGCGTTTTGACTTCACGTTCGTTATCATCACTTTCTTTTAATACCTGGCGTAACGCGGTAATTCGGTTTTCTAAACGCTCTACTTCAGCGCCAGCCGCTTTAACATCACCAGCCGTTCCTTTTAGAAACTTATTATCAAAACGTGTTTTAGCGTCAGCGCTCATTTGCTTGGCCAATTTTAGTTGGCCAGTCGCTAACAGTAATGAACTCGTCGCGCGCGCTTTTGTATAATTAGCAAAAGGATTTAGCTTTTTAGTTTCTTCATTAAGACGCTTTGTCGCCTCTGTAGCATCATCAGCGCGATTGGCAAACTCATAGATACCATAAGCAGCGAGTAGGGCAACGCCAGCTGGACCGCCCAGTAATGCCATGCTGCCGCGAAGCAATCGAACGGCCGCATTAGCACGAACAGCTGCAACGGCATGTTGATTAGTCGCCGCCGCAACAGCTTGCTCTGTGGCAGCAAGGCGGCCATTTGCAATAGCCAGGTTCTTAATCGCGGTTGTGCGTATATTGGTATTATGAGCGTTTGTAAGTTGACGCTTTGCGGCGGCTTGCCTTTGAACGGCATAACGTTGCTCTTGTAAGGCGTTTCGTTTAGCTTGAGCGCTTAAAGCGACATCAGCACTTAAGGCTTTATTCTTAGCTATAAAATTAGCCGCGTAAGCCGCAGTCGACCTGCCCAGTGATGTCACTAAATGGCCACCAATGACAATAGATAGTGCAGTGGCAGCATCAGTTAAGTTATCAATTAATGCTTCGTTTTCCCGCAGCTCAACCATACCTAGTCGAATAGAATCGACAACGGTTGTCACCGCAAAGTTAACCGGCGCTTCAAACTCACGAATCATGCGCTGATATTCTGTGCTCATTTCGGCAAAGCTGGCGTTTATTTTTCCCTGCGTCGCCTGCGCTGCACCCGCATAATCACCTAATGCTTTCACTAACGTTTTCTTAAACATCTGGCTCGTGACTTGGCCATCAACCACTAGCTTTCTAAAACCACCGGAGGCTAGACCAGCCGCTTTGTCGAGTTTTTGTAAAAGACCAGGTAATGGCTCTGTCACTTGATTGAGCTCTTCAGCGCGCAGAACGCCAGCGGTCATGCCTTGAGTCATACCAAACAATGATTGCTCTAACTGCACATTGCTCGCGCCCGTTTTTGCAGCCGCGTTGGCCATGCCTTCTAAAATGGCTTTGCCTTGGGTTTGGGTAACAATGCCGACTTGCTGAAGGTTGAGGATTTTTGAATAGGAATTGGCCAAGGTATCGTATTTTGTATTTAAACGATCGGCTGTGGCAAAAAGATAAGTTTGTGTATCAGCATATTCTTTTGCGCTGTTGGTTAATCCTTTAATGCGCTGGTCAAGTAATTGCGCCGCGCCAGTGTCTCGAATAAACACGGTGGCCGTACCAATACTTACTGCGGCCGTTATCGATGCAGCAACACCCGCATAAGAGCGCTTAAGCAGGCCAAGTGATTGCACCATACTGCCTTGCTGGCGCATTAAATGTTGCTGACTCACTGATAAACGCTGATTGGCCGCCACCTGATTTTTGATGGCGCCAGGTATTGCATTAAGGTCACGCACATTACGTTTTGCGCCTGCTGTAACCGCCTTACCATCATACGCTAAGCGTAACGCCAAATTCAGATTGCTGCTCATCAGGTCGCCTTATCAGTCCTAAAATCATTCGTTCTAATGTTTGTACGTTTCCAAAATCCGCTTTAGATAACGTAATATCGCTATAACGCCAAGCAATGTCAGCCCTGGCATAATCGAGGGCTATTTCAACCCCGTCTTTATCGAAAACCCATTGGCTTGAAGCGCATGTAATGGCTTCAACACTGCGCCAAATTGTAGGCAATACCCATAAATGGGTAGGCAGTTCTTCTGATTGTTTAGGTGCACCAAAATGCGCTTCGTCACCATCAATGACTGTTGAGTCTGTTGCTAGGTCGCCCACAAACCACCTAGCAACATCGTTTAGTTTTTTTCCTGCACTCGATACTGAGCGTTAATGCACTCAACCGACAAACGGCCTGCGATACCGCCATATTTGAGCATTTCTTCAAGGGTCTCAGCGTTAAATTCAACGGTTTCGCCTTCATCAATAAATTCTTCCCAGCCAGTTAACAGCGCTCGAACGGTTTGGACATCAGTTGATGACGCTGGATTCAAAAGCTCATCGAGAGCGTCTTGATCAACCACCTTAATTAGCGCGGTAAACTTGAACGTTACCCCGCCAAACTCAAAGTTAAGAGGGGCTTTAATCGTGGCGTTACTGAGTTTGTTTAAACATCTTAATTTCATGTGGCTCTCTCTCTTATTCAAAAACAATGGTGAGTTCGTCATAACCAGCGCCTGAAGGCACCAATTTAGTGTCAAAGTCATAACCGGTTAATTCTGATTCTAACGACGCATATTTAGGGTGGCCAAGTTGCGCTTTGCCCAGTAGGGTTACTTTCTTGCCAGCAACAGTGCCATGACTAAATTCAAAGTCATGCACTTCACCCACCATTTCAAAGGGGTTAAATACCGACAACGCATCAGCGGTCAACGTGAACTTAGCGGTTGATTCATGCCCCGTAATCATGATTTCTTCATGGTTAATAGCGCGGTCAAAGATAACGTTGTTACCTTCATCAATGGTTAGCTTGTGCAGCGTTCGCGTTACATTGTTGAGCGTGAATGCCGATGAATTTGAAACACCCAGTACTTCAGGGCGTTTCCAACGGGTCCAATCAACAACAGGCGGCGCACTTGATTCGATGGGCGCAGAGAACAAGCCTTTAAACTGCCAGTTAACCTTTGGAATGCCTTTTTCAAGGGAAATGCTCCAGGTGCCTAGCATTTCACTGATTTGGTGTGTGTTGTTGCCAAAGCGAACTAAGCACGTGGCTTTTGTCGCATCACCTTTAACATAAGTAACAGTACTTGCCGTGGTGACTTGCTCGCGGCCACAGGCTAAAAAGAGTGGTGCAACAGCAGGTACAGCGCCAGCCACGCCGCTCACAGCTAACGGAGTCTTGAAGTTTAGCGTGATGTGCTCGCCATAATATTCTTCTAAACTAGCGCCAGAGTGGGGCGTTTCAAGTTCATCTTTTTCAGATTCACCCTCAATGTTAAATTCAACATCAGTGGCATAAATTGCATGTAGGCCCGTTAATGTTGTGCCAGCAGCATCTGCTAAAATGAGTTTGTTTTTAAATCGCCATGTGCTCATCGTTTATCTCCAGGCGCTGATTGCGGTTGTGCTCGTTTGTCAGCCATTTGTTTGAGGGCCGCTTGTGCTGCTTTCGCTGCCGATGACTTTACGACGACTTCTGGCTCAAGCTTATCGGGTGTTTTTTCTTTCATCACATTACCTTTGTATTCACAGTTAAATGACATGAGACAGAAAACTGACCTTGGTAAATCAAGTTTCCTGTGTCTTTATTAAATTCCACAACGCGGCCACGGTGTAGCTTGATAGGCTGCCAGCCTTCAAACTGAACGCCAGCAACGCATTTCTTTACTTCATCTCGCAGTTTATTGATGTGCTCATCGGCTAAGGCATTTGAGACAGCGCTGGGTATCACAATCATCACCCCAAAGATTTCTGTGAAGTCATATTCATCTAAGCCCGTCACAGACGTGGTTTCTTTGAATTGCTCATCGAGTGGCAGCACGAACAACATCGACGCATGAACACTGCGTGAGCGCGCATCGTTAAAGTCAGCGGCAAAACCAACATCGATGGTTGTTTCACGTTTTAACAGCGCTTCAACGCGGTTTAAATCAAAGTTAAACTCCATTTAAAGCCCCTTTAAATTAGCCAATCGCTAACAATGTTATTAATTTCTTGTGACTGATAAAGTTCAATACCGATGATGGGCCGCGCCGGTAACGTCACTGATTTATTGCGCCCCGTTTTACCGCCAAAATGATGAATGGCCGCGTATTTCTCGCCCATGCCATGCTCTAAGGTTTGACCAAGCACGTTATGCGTCACCGAACCGGCTAAACTGCGCGTGTCGGTTAACGTCAAACCACCACGGGCGTAGGCCGCTTTTGACTGTTGCCACTTCGTGCCGTCGGGCGCTACCTGGCTTAAAAACCTTGATGTCACATCTAAATCCAAAAACGCGCCTATATCATCGAGTGCATCACGGCCATCTCTACCTTTTTGACCCAGTAGCGTTAAGCCTTTGATGGCTGTGCCTGAAATGTCGATATACACGCCAGCCATTTAATAGGCTTCCCAATTAAACTGACTACGGGGCTTAGTTGTTCGCATGCCAGTGCGAGCAACAGACTTATCAGGAGTGAGCCTAATCACGCCTTTCTCAATCTTGTCTAATTGCTTCATCGCTACTTCACGGCGTTTGTTGATTTGCTCATCATTAGGGTTAGTGCATAGCTCATAGCGCATTAAATCAGTGGCAATGGCGGGTAATACCGATGCATCTATTTCTGATTGGGTTAGCGAAAAGCGGCTTACATAGCCCGTAATTAATGCCGTTACGCTCTTTTGGTTGCTTTCATACCAGTCATGAATCTGCTGTTGCAACTCTGTACCAGGACTTACTAATAACGCTTGCTCTAAATCATCCTTGGTAGGGCGAGTCGTTGAATCAAATGATTTGCCTGACACGAATTGCAACAGCACATTCATACCGATTTTGTTAATGATGTCTTGCGGGGAAATAAACATAAAATAATCTCAAAAAGGGCAGCGTTTTGGAGAGAGAGCAAAGCGCTGCCGTTAAACTTTAAGCGGTGTGACTAACCAAGTACGTTGGTTAACAAAATGCCGCAATCTTTCGCAATAGCAAGCTCACGAACCGTTTCACCCACTTGCACTTCAACGCCGCCGCGTAACCCCGCAGACACTTCACGACTGCCAGACACGCGGTCCTGGTACTGCGCCGTCATTGCAAAGGTCATGCGGTTATTCATTGTGCTGGCTAATGGATCGACATACGTCATAGCTAAAGAGTCTTGCCATGCTTGAGATAACACAGGACTCTTTCCTTTTTTGGCCGTGTTAACACGAGAGCGACCAATGTTGATGGCATCAAGCTCTAGCATTTCAGCAAGGAACTTGAGCGGCACTAAGCCAGAATCACCCAATGTGCCGTTATACGCTTTAATAATGGTTTTATTGGTGCGCAGCGCCGTTGCAACTTTTTGTGACATCGTGAAATGGTTCGGACGCATTAACGCTCCATCAAGCATTTCGAGTAAAAAGGGCAACACATCAAACGTATTATCTGATAACAACTTAAAACCGTTCGCTTTTAGGGACTGTGATGTACCAAAGTTAGAAGCCGTGTTATACAAATTGGCCACACGCACTTCACGGGCCAATTCGATAATGTCAGTAATGCCTTCAACCGCATGGTTACGTGGGTCGTAGTTAGCCGGTGCATTAACAATGTCATCATTAGGGATAACATCGGCAAGTCCATAATCTTCACAACTTTCTGTTTTACTAGTGACCGAAAACTCAACCTGGTTAGGGGATGACTTACGTCCAACTCGCGTATCCGGAATCGTAATACGCTCTGAGCTGTCAAACACATTGTATTTAAATTCTTTCTTACCCACCGGCATACGAGGACAAACAGCGTCTGCAATCAATTGCATATTTCGATACGCGATAGCAATTGCTGTTTGCTCTACGCTTGGGGTAAATGGCATGCCATTACTCATAATAGTTTTCCTATCTTTTAATGATTAAATTAGAGAAGACTGTTACTTAACAATCAAAAATGGATTAATAGTAACCGTGCCAATAGTGCCTGCATCACCGCCTTCAAGGGCCACACCTAACACCCATACTTCAGCATCTTCAGTGTGGTCAGCCTTGTTAAAGGCAATCGCTCTGCCATCG
>Ga0105354_1001101_pt1 | contig 16700 bp, 11 predicted proteins | sample GOMGulsemesocosm_FD_83658 | JGI IMG/M metagenome (GOLD analysis project Ga0105354, IMG submission 83658) | Methane-oxidizing microbial communities from mesocosms in the Gulf of Mexico - GOM9B Gulf of Mexico | ecosystem: Environmental > Aquatic > Marine > Cold seeps | place: USA: Gulf of America...
AGGCGCGCCTCAAAAAAAATAAAATAATGTTAATTCTTACCTTGTTGCTTGCATTAGGGTAGTTGATTTCAATTTAAAAAATGATTACTCAAATACGAGGGAAATTAATAGAAAAAAATCCAACAAATGTTATTGTTGACTGTGGTGGAGTGTGTTATGAAATTAATATTTCAATGCACACCTTTTCATTGCTGCCTGAGCAGGATTTTTTGAAAATATATACGCATCTTCAAGTAAAAGAAGACTCCCATACCTTATACGGATTTATAGAGAAAGCAGAACGTGAATTATTCAGGTTGTTGATTTCTGTTTCTGGAATCGGAACTAACACAGCCAGAACAATGTTGTCTTCACTTTCACCAAAAGAAATTCAACAAGCAATTGCTGTAGCAGATGTAGCAACTATTCAATCTATTAAAGGAATAGGGGCTAAAACAGCACAGCGTGTTATTTTAGATTTAAAAGAGAAAGTGTTAAAAGTTTTCGGAATGGATGAAGTTTCGGGTGTTTTAAACAATACAAGTAAAGAAGAAGCGTTATCTGCTTTAGAGGTTTTAGGATACGCTAGAAAGCAAGCTGAAAAAGTTTGTAATAAAATAATAGGTGCAACCCCAGATGCTAACGTAGAAACAATTATTAAGTTGGCTTTAAAGAGTTTGTAAAATACCTTTGGTATTAGTTAAGAAAGAAAAAAGAATGAGCATTATAGCGCAACGAATTTTTGGGGTTTTAGTTTTGGTTTCTGTTATGGCTTTTGGGCAGGATCCTGTTTCGCAAGACTCTGTTATACCGCCACAATCAGGATATAATTTAGGACACTTAAATGTTCCTAATCCTAAAAGCATCACATCAAAATATACCTACGATCCGTTTTCGGACAGGTATATTTATACGGAATCAATTGGCGATTTTAATATTGATTATCCAATTATATTAACGCCCAAGGAATATGAAAAGTTGGTTTTGCAGGAACATATGCAAAGCTATTATAAAACTAAATTAGATGCTTTAGAAGGGAAAAAAGAAGGGTCAAAAGAAGCTCAGAAAAACCTTTTGCCTGAATTCTATGTCAATTCAAATTTCTTTGAATCAATTTTTGGAGGAAATACAATTGAGGTAATACCTCAAGGGTATGTGTCTATGGATATTGGTTTCTTGTATTCAAAACGAGATAATCCGGTGCTATCTCCTGAAAATAAATCGAGTTTTACTTTTGACTTTGATCAACAAATTAGTTTGAGTATGCTAGGTAAAGTAGGTAAGCGATTGCAAATAACAGCAAATTACGATACCGAATCAGTATTTGATTTTCAAAATCAAATAAAACTGGAATACACGCCTACCGAAGATGATATCATTAGAAAAATTGAAGTCGGTAATGTAAGTATGCCTTTAAATAGCTCGTTAATTACCGGTGCTCAAAGTTTATTTGGGGTGAAAACTGAATTGCAATTCGGGAAAACTACGGTAACAGCAGTCTATTCAGAACAAAAATCTGAGCGTAAAAGTGTTACTGCTCAAGGAGGAGGAACGCTTGAAGAATTTGAATTGTTTGCATTGGATTATGATGAGAGCAGACACTTTTTCTTGTCGCAATATTTCAGAAATAAATACGATACAGCTTTAAATGAATATCCTTTTATAAATTCAAATATTCAAATCACCCGTTTGGAAGTATGGGTTACGAATAGAAACAATACTGTAGAAAATGTTAGAAATATTGTAGCATTACAAGATTTAGGAGAAACAACAAATTTAGGAGAGTCTGCAGTTACAATAACTGCTGGTCCAAATACATTTCCAGATAATAGTAATAACGGATTAAATCCGGAAACTATTGGCACAGGATCAATACTTACTAATGCAATTCGCGATATAGCTACGGTACAAAATGGTTTTGGAGCTTTAGCAACAATATATAATGAAGGAACAGATTATTCTAAACTCGAAAATGCTAGAAAATTAAAGGAAAGTTCTGAGTATAATTATAATGCTCAATTAGGATATATTTCATTAAATCAGCGCTTAACTAATGATGAAGTATTAGCGGTTGCTTATCAGTTTACAGTTGGTGGACAAGTGTATCAGGTAGGAGAATTCGCTACGGATGGTGTCGATGCGACTACTGTAAATGATGGAACTGGAGCTGTTACGAATAATAGTTTAGTATTAAAAATGCTAAAAAGTAATTTAACGACAGTTACGGAGCCGGTATGGGATTTAATGATGAAAAATGTATATGCCTTAGGAGCATATCAATTGAGTCAGGAATCTTTTAAATTAGATATCTTGTATACGGATCCTTCTCCAGTGAACTTTATTACTGATGCTGGTCCAGGATTACCGGATGGTGTAGAGCAAACACCTTTACTACAAGTTTTTGAATTGGATAAATTAAACAGTAATAATGACCCGCAACAAGGAGGGGATGGTTTCTTTGATTTTTATCCGGGGATAACCGTAAATACGCAAAACGGAAGCGTGTTTTTTACAAAAGTAGAGCCGTTTGGTAAATACTTATTCGATAAGCTGGGAATTAACGGAACAGAGGTATATGATGATGGTTTGGATCTTACGGATTCGGAATTGGTAACCTATAATGATAATCAAAAAAAATACGTTTACAAAAACTTGTACGCTTCTACTAAAACAGTTGCGCAAGAAGATGCAGACAAGAATAAGTTTCAGTTAAAAGGACGCTATAAATCTACTGGAGGTGGAGGTATTTCCATTGGAGCATTTAATGTTCCAAGAGGTTCAGTTACCGTAACTGCTGGAGGAAGACAACTAGTAGAAGGAATTGATTATACGGTAGATTATCAATTAGGAAGAGTGCAAATTTTAGACGAAGCATTAAAAGCGTCGGGTACACCTATTGATATTTCTGTGGAAAACAACGCTGCATTCGGACAACAATCAAAGCGATTTGCTGGGGTGAATGTGGAGCATAACTTTAATGATAATTTTCAATTAGGAGGAACCTTCTTAAACTTAAAAGAAAAGCCATTAACTCAAAAGGCTAACTTAGGTTATGAGCCCATAAATAACACTATAATTGGTTTTAATGGGAGTTATTCTACAGAAGTGCCATTTCTGACTCGTTTGGTGAATAAATTACCGAATATTGATACTGATGTGCCTTCAAACATTTCTGTTCGAGGAGAGGTTGCAAAATTATTTCCTGGATCTCCGAAGCAAACTGAACAAAACGGGGAGGCAACAACCTATGTGGATGATTTTGAAGCCTCACAATCCGCAATTGATGTAAAATCTGCATTGGCATGGAAGTTAGCGAGTATTCCTAGAGGGTTTGGGATAAGTAATTCATTGAATGTTCCAATACTAAATGATAATCTTGGTGAAGGGTTCAAACGAGCAAAATTAGCCTGGTATGGGATTGATCCTATTTTTTATGCTAGCAACTTGCCTTCTGGTATGTCTAATGATGATATTTCTACTTTAGAAACCAGGCGTGTTTCCATAGATGAAGTTATTGATCAAGATATTGCAGCTGGGCAAACAACAGTGTTAGGTACCTTAGATTTAGCTTATTATCCAGATCAAAGAGGGCCATATAATAACAATACAGATGCTAATATTCAAGCAATTCCATCAGATAATTGGGCGGGAATAACACGTCAATTAACTACGACGGATTTTGAGCAGTCCAATATAGAATTTATGGAGTTTTGGATTCAAGACCCGTACCTTGATGGTATAAATGTTTCTCCTTCAACAGGAGGAAAGCTAACGATAAATTTAGGAAGTATTTCGGAAGATATTTTAAGAGACGGTAGAAAGTTATATGAAAATGGATTGCCGGAAGATGGAGCTGTGTCACCTTCTACAGTTAACAGTACTGCATGGGGAAATGTGCCAACAAACCAAGCTTTAGTATATGCTTTTGATTCACAGGGCTTAGGGAGAACCAATCAAGATGTAGGTTTAGATGGTTTAAGTGATGATAAGGAAGCTGCGATTTATACTGGTAATGCGGCATCAAACGATCCAGCAGGAGATAACTATTTATATTATCTGAATACTACAGGTTCTATTTTAGAGCGTTATTATAACTATAATGGAACACAAGGAAATTCGCCAGTTAGTGTCTCAGATACCAACAGAGGGTCTACGACATTACCTGATGTAGAAGACCTTAACAGAGATAACACCATGAATACGATTGATAGTTATTATCAATACGAAATAGACATTGCTCCAGGCATGAATTTGGCGTCAAACTTTGTGAAAGAAATAAAACCATTTCAAAGAACCATGCCAAATGGAAATATTAAAAGCGGTAGATGGATTCAGTTTAGAGTTCCTTTAAGGGGGGCGCATGCGCAGTCAGTAAATGGAATTAGTGATTTTAGATCTATACGATTTATGCGTATGTTTTTAAGTGGATTCTCTGAAAAAGTGGTGCTTCGTTTTGGTACTTTAGATTTAGTAAGAGGAGATTGGAGAACCTATACTCAGGCTTTAGATGGAGAAGCAGATAATACTGGCGATAATACTGATGTTGAAGTTGGATCACTAAATACGCAAGAAAATTCTGACTCTTATGTAACTCCACCTGGAATTGATTTGGAAGAATTGTATAGCAATAATACAGTGTTGCGTCAAAAAGAACAATCGCTATCCTTTACGGTCAAGAATTTAGAGGTAAAGGATTCCCGAGCGGTATATAAAAATATTAGTATAGATATGTTGCAGTTTAAAAAACTGCGTATGTTTATACATGCTGAAAGTGTTGAAAATGAATTAGCATTAGGAAATCGAGAACTTGCTGCCTTTTTAAGAATGGGTGGCGATTTGACGAATAATTACTATCAAATTGAAGTGCCGTTAAGACCTTCTGCTAGTGGTAATTTGTTGGCTACGGAGGTTTGGCCTGCTGAAAATGAAATAGATCTGCAGTTAGATGTGCTAAAACAAGTAAAAGCTTCAGGGATAACTACATCGGGTATCGCGACTAGTATTAGATATTTTGATGTAGCCGCCGATGGAAGTTTTGTAGAATATTTGAATTTAGATACTGACGGATTGCCCAATACAGAGATTGGGGTAAGTACAAAGTATAGAATTGCAATAAAAGGAAATCCAAGTTTAGGGAATATAAGAAACTTAATGTTGGGAGTGAAGAGTAATGTTGACCCTGCACTTACACCAAATCCAATTTCTGCGGAGGTGTGGTTTAACGAATTACGTTTGTCTGATATGGATAATAAAGGAGGTTGGGCAGCTTTATTAAGTGCAGATGCTAATATTGCTGACTTTGCAACGGTTTCTGCTTCGGGGAAAAGAAGTACGGTTGGTTTTGGTTCTTTGGAACAAGGGCCTAATGAAAGAAGTCGTGATGATGTAAAGCAGTATGATGTAGTAACAAATTTAAACGTAGGACAATTATTACCTAAAAAATGGGGGATTAAAATTCCATTTAATTATGGTGTTGGTGAAGAGGTGATTACACCAAAATATGATCCTTTGTATCAAGATTTAGAGTTAGAAACAATAATAAATCAGGATCCAGAAAATGAGGAGTTTTATAAAGATAGAGCGGAAAATTACACCAAGCGAAAAAGTATAAATTTTATTGGAGTACGTAAGGAACGTACAGGAGAGGCTAAACCAAGATTTTACGATGTTGAAAATTTTACAGCATCGTACTCATACAACCAAGTAGATCACCGCGATTTTGAGGTTCAAAAATATTTCGAACAAAATGTTAGAGCAGGGTTGACTTATGGTCACGGATTCCAAGAAAAATCGTTCGAACCTTTAAAGAAATCAAAGTTCGTAAACAAGAGTAAGTATTATAAAATATTGAAAGATATTAATGTTAATTTCATGCCTTCAAGCATGTCGTTTAATTCTAACTTTTCAAGATTGTATAACAAACAACGTTTTAGAAATGTTGATGATATTGCAGGTAATTTGCCATTGCCAGATTTGTATAAACGAAATTACATGTTCGATTGGCAGTATAATATACAGCATAATTTGACTAAAAAATTACAACTTAATTTTACGGCTTCACGTAACAATATTGTTAAAAATTACATTACACAAATTGATGGTGAAGGTATTGTGAATAACGAGTTAAATGTTTGGGATGGTTTTTTTGATACCGGAGATGCAAACCTACATTCACAACAGTTTCAATTAAACTATGAGTTGCCATTCGAAAAGCTACCGATGTTTAGTTTTATTAAATCGAACTATTCATACACAGGAGATTTTAGATGGCAAAAAGGTTCTGATGCTTTAACTGAAGTTGAAGAGTTAGATGAGTTTGACATTGGAACAGGTAGAACATTTAATTTAGGGAATTCTGTTCAAAATGGACAAACACACGACTTGAATGCTTCATTGGATATGAAGCGATTCTATAAGTATATCGGTTTTGAAAAGAAAGACTATAAAAAAACTTTTGCAAAAAAACTACGACCAAGAAAGGGACGTAAAACTAAAAAGTTAGCAGCCCTTAGAGCAAAGGATTCTCTGTCAGAAAGTAAACAGTTGAAAGTTGATAAAAAAATAAAATCATTAACGGAACAATTGGCTGAAATAAAAACAAAGAGTAAACAAAAGCCAAAGCCAAGTATATCTAACAGGTTTTATAATTTCGGAGTTGGTGCGCTGACTTCTGTGAAAAAAGTACAGGTAAAATATACTGAAAACAGTGGGAGTTATATACCAGGTTATACGAATGATGTAGGGTTCTTTGGAACGCTTAAGCCATCATTAGGGTATACTTTTGGAACGCAGTCTGATGAATTGCGTTACGAAGCGGCAAAGAAAGGATGGTTGACCTTATATCCTAGTTTTAATGAGCAATATACGAGTACAAAAACCAAGCGATTAAATATTTCTGCAAATGTTGAACCTATTAAAAAGTTGAAAATTGATTTAACAGCAAATAGAACTTATCAGGATAATTACACTGAAAACTACCAAATAAATAATTCAGATGTTAATGGGCTAAATGGAAGTTATCAAGCTTTAACGCCAAATACGTTTGGAAATTTTAGTATTTCTACAATATTGATAAAAACAGCTTTTTCAAAGAGTGATGAAAATCAGTCAGAAGTTTTTGATACATTTAAATCAAACAGAAAGGAAATTGCTTTTCGTTTAGCAAGGCAAGCAGGTATTGATGTTAGTAATCCGGCAAACTTAGATCTTGAAGGCTATCCAGTTGGTTACGGGAAAACAAGTCAGCAAGTATTGTTGCCATCATTTCTAGCTGCTTATTCTGGAAAAGATGCTAGTAAAGAGAAAACAGGGATATTCAGAAATGTACCATTGCCTAACTGGTCAATGAAATACACTGGATTGATGGATAACAAATGGTTTAAGAAAAACTTTAAGCGTTTTTCATTGGCTCATGGATACAAGTCTGGGTATACTGTAAATCAATTCAGAACTAATTTAGAACTACAGGCAAATCCAGGAGATAATATTGATCAAGCAGGTAATTTTAAAAGCCAAACGATTTTGTCTAATGTAAATTTAATGGAGCAATTTAGTCCGCTGTTTAAAATAGATTTTGAAATGAAAAACTCTGTTAAGATTGGGATTGAAATGAAAAAGGATAGGGCATTGTCATTAAGTTTTGATAATGGACTGCTGACAGAAATAAAAGGGAAAGAATATATATTAGGGTTAGGGTATAGAATTAAAGATATGAAATTTACTACAAGACTAGCGGGTAAAAAACAAACCTTGTCAGGTGATTTAAATTTGAAAGCAGATGTGTCCTTGCGAAACAACAATACAATAGTTCGTTATTTGGATATTGATAACAATCAGATTACTGCAGGGCAGAAATTATGGAGTGGTACATTTAAAGCTGATTATGCATTGAGTAAAAACTTTACAACGCTGTTTTATTTCGATTATACCTTCTCAGATTCAGCAATATCAACATCTTTTCCTCAAACAACTATGAGGGGAGGGTTTACATTAAGGTATAATTTTGGTAATTAATTATCAATTCGTTAGAAATAATTAACATTAAGTTTGAATAGTTGAAACTAAAAATTATTTTTGTCATCAATTAAAAACAATAAACAACAATACAATGAATTTTCCAGAAGAATTAAAATATACAAAAGATCACGAATGGGTGAGGGTTGATGGTGATGTATTAACTATCGGTATTACTGATTTTGCACAAAAAGAATTGGGTGATATTGTTTATGTTGAAGTAGATACTTTAGACGAAACATTAGATCAGGATGAAGTTTTTGGAACTGTTGAGGCAGTAAAAACAGTATCTGATTTATTTTTGCCAGTTGCTGGAGAAATTATGGAGTTTAATGAGTCCTTGGAAGATGAGCCAGAAAAAGTAAACACGGATCCGTATGGCGATGGTTGGATGGTAAAAGTAAGTATTACTGATGCTGCTCAATTAGGTGACTTATTATCTGTAGAAGCATACAAAGAATTAATAGGTGCTTAATTTAAGTAAGCGAATTTTATTTTTAATAGCAATAACGTACACAATATTTGTGTACGTTATTTGTTTGGTGAAAATTGAAAAACCTAAAGGCATTACAGTACCCAATTTAGATAAGGTAGTTCATTTTGGAATCTACTTTGTTTTTACAATAGTATGGTTTGTCTACTTTGAAGGGGGTAAGTTTAAAGGGGCTATTTTAAAAGGGATTCTTAAGGCGGTTTTGGTGTCTTTTTTGGCGGGTGTTAGTGTAGAGTTTTTACAACAAGGTCTTACAAAAGAGCGCTCAGGAGATATTAATGATATTTTGGCAAATTGCGTTGGCATCCTATTTTCCGTAGTTTTTCTATACCAAATTAAAAAATATTCCGAGTTAAAATCAGTTAAATAGTTGCGTATTTCGCTAATATTTGGTTATTTTAGCGTCTATAAATTAAAGTACAATGGAATTAAAGAAAAATCCGAAAGCGGACATCAAAAAAAATAGCGCGTTCTACTACGCGGTAGGTATTGCTGCTGTAATGTTAATTACCTTTTTGGCATTAAATCATAAAACATACGATAAAATTGATTTTGACTTTGCAGAATTGAGCTTAGATATGGAAGATGAGGAGGATATTCCGTTAACGGAAATATTACAAACTCCACCACCACCACCACCACCACCAGCAGCTCCAGAAGTTATTGAGATAGTTGAGGATGAAGAGGAGATAGAAGAAACTATTATTGAATCTACTGAAACTGATGAGGAAGAAGAAATAGTTGAAATTGAAGAGTTAGAAGTTGAAGAGGTTGAAGAAGATGTTGAAGTTCCTTTTTCAATTATTGAAAACGTAGCAGTTTTTCCTGGGTGTGAAAGGAAAAAAAATAATGCCGATCGTAAAAAATGTATGTCTGAAAAGATATCTAAATTTATCAATAAAAAATTCAATACTGAGTTAGCTGCAGATTTAGGTTTAACTGGTCGCCAGAAAATATTTGTTGGATTTAAGGTAGATAAAAATGGAAATGTTGTTAATGTAAATGCAAGAGCACCACATCCGGAATTGAAAAAAGAAATGATTCGTGTAATAAAGACATTGCCGAAAATGCAACCTGGAAAACAAAGAGGAAAAGCAGTGAAAATGCCTTTTTCAATACCTGTTATATTCCAAGTAGAAGATTAATAAAAAAATAATTATATACTTAAAAGTCCCGAGCATTGCTCGGGACTTTTTTTTTGGTATGCTTCTTGTGTTAAGGGTTCTTAACATTAAGTTTTTCTTAACAAAAAAAGTTGGCGCTATTTAAGTGTGAGAAAAACGTTAATGATTCTTTTAACTAAAACCATATAATTATGAATTTAAACATGCTAAAAAAAAAACAAGCCACTAAAGAAGTAAAACTCTCTTTAAGAGAAAAGAAGCAACAAGCAAATTTACAAAAAAACAACGGGCTCTATTTTCAAATAGGGCTAATTGCTACATTATTTATTGTTTTTGGAGTATTTCAGTTGAAATTTGTAACAGGCACACCTATAATAGGAGATATAACTTTAGATGTGGCTGAAGTACTAAATGTTGCTCCAGTTGATTACATTATTGAAGAAAATATTCAGAAAAAAGTTGAACAACAGGCGGTAAAAACAAAGTCGACTTCTTTGCAGAACATCGAAATTGTTGATAATATTGATGAAGAGTTAGTTGAAACAGTAATTGATGTAGAGCCAGTTATAGTTGAATCTGCTCCAGAGATTGTTGATATTAATGTAATTGATAGTCCTGTTAATGTGGATACAATTCCTGTTTCTCTAGTAAGTGAGTATCCGATTTTTCCTGGATGTGATAAGTTTGAAGATAAGAGAAGTCAGGCGAAATGTTTTCAGCAAAAAATATCGAAGCATATTGTTAGAAAATTTGATAGTGATATAGCGGCTGATAATGGGCTTTCTGGTGAGCTGAAAATAATGGTAATGTTTACCATTAATCATGAAGGTGATATTGTGGATGTAAAAGCAAGAGCACCACATCCTGAGTTGAAAAAGGAAGCAATTAAGGCTGTTAATTCGCTACCTAAAATGAAGCCTGCAAAACAAGGGTATAAAAGAGTAAATGTAACCTACGCACTTCCAGTAGTATTTAAGGTTGATTAGTTTAAATCTTTATAAGCAAAAAGGTCCTGTTGTACAACAGGACCTTTTTTTTTAGGAGGGATAAAGTAATTAGGTTATAGTTGTAATTTTTTGTAACTTAATTAAACGATATCTTATTGTTTTTCAATACGTAACAGTAGTTTTTGGTGTGTTTCTTGTTCTTTTTTCAATGTATTAAATTTTTAAAGAATTCCCTTAGAAATTGTTGCGAAGTGAAGAAAGGTTAATAGACATGTTGTTGATTCAGAAAATGTTACGCAATGAAAAAGCATGTAAAAAAAATTGAGAAAGCTGTTAATAAAATAAAGCTTTCGTTAAGAGAAAAGAAGCATTTGTCCAATGTTTCAGAAGGAAATGGGTTCTATTTTCAATTGGGTTTAGTCGCAGTTATGGTTATTGTGTTCGGATTGTTTCAAATGAAATTTGAAAAAAGAGTAATAGTCATTGATAAACCAATCATTGATATGTCTTCTGAAGATTATATTTCACCCCCTGATTTTGTGATTGAAAAAGAAATTCCAGAAGAGCTATTAGAGCAAGTTAATAGGATTCATATACAAGAGTTGACTACTATTAAAGTGGTTGAAGATGTGTTACCTACTGTTATTTATGATTCATCAATAATAGTGAAGAGATCTCCTCGCGTTGCTGATATTAAGGTTATTATTGTTGAAGAGGTTATTGAGCCAATTCCAATTTCATTAGTTAGTGAAATGCCAATTTATCCAGGTTGTGAAATGTTTTCAGTGAAGCAGAAACAACTTGAATGTATGTCTAAAAAAATAACAAAACATGTTCATAGAGAGTTTGATACTGATATCGCAATGGTCTATGGAATTCAAGGAAGACAAAAAGCCTTAGTGACCTTTGTGATTAATGAAAAAGGAGAAGTTGTACATGTAAAAGCGAGAGCGCCACATCCTGAACTGCAAAAGGAAGTTATTAAAGTGGTGAGTTCGTTACCTAAAATGAAACCGGCTAAACAAGGTTTTAAAAATGTAAGTGTAACCTATGCATTGCCTGTGGTATTTCAAGTGGAGTAATGGATATAAAGTAGGTGTAAATTTTAAGAAGTATAAAGACCTGTTTATTGTTAGAAGGATTTTTTAGTTGTAAAAATGGCATAAAAAGTATTTGTTGTATTTTCGCAAATCAAATTTATGTACATGAAATATTTATCCTTTATAGTATTGTTATTTAGTGGGGTTTTGGTTCAATCTCAAACGGTTAACAATTATGAAAAGTACCCTGTTTTTCCTGCATGTGAAATGACTCAAATTTCAGAGTTGCCAGAATGTTTTAAACAAAATGTTCAGAATACATTTTCTGAGGGATTTAAAATGCCAGAAGTGGTTATAAAGGACAATTATAAAGGGGTAATGGATATCTTGTTTGAAGTAACCAAAGAAGGGACTTTTAAAGTGATTTTTGCAAATGCTGCTTATGCCGATTTAAAAGAAGAGGTTGAGAAAGTTTTTGGAGAATTCCCAGCAATAACGGCAGCTACTTTTGATGGAAAACCGGTATATACACAATACGCTATGCAAGTTTTGATTCCATCGCTAGAATGGGTAAAATCAAAAGTAGATACTAAGGATACTAAGGAACCAAGGAATAAGTTAGAAGCAGCTGCTATGGAATATGATAGTATTGTGAACTTAGGAGGAGGAAACGCCAAGCAATACAAAAGTGGATTAAACATACCTTTTACGCATCAAAACTACGCTAAGTTTGATTATAATATTAATGTGTTGGGTACAAATTCACACACCGCTGCAAAACCATATAGTTATGCTGACGTTTCAAAATATTACGATTTTGAAGCGAACGTAGCCGCTCTACAGAAAGATAAGAAAACATGGTTGGGAAGAAAATTTTGGAATGAACATTTAATTGCATTTGAGGGTAAGGATTATTGGTTTACTGCTGATGTTGCAGTTGACTTACAGTTAGGGAAAGATGTGCAAAGTGAAGTTTCATATACCTATAATAATACGAGAGCTATAAATGTTCAAGGAGGCTTAGGGGAAAAGTTAAGCTTTTCCGCAAGTATTTTTGAAAGTCAAGGTCGTTTTGCTGATTATGTAAATAACTACGCAGAGAGTATTAAACCTGATGGGGGTAATCCTGCAATTGTTCCTGGAAGAGGAATAGCAAAAGAATTTAAATCAGACGCGTATGATTATCCAATTGCGGAAGCATATCTTTCCTATCGTGCTAGTAAAATGTTTACAGCACAGTTTGGGCATGGTAAAAATTTTATTGGTGACGGGTATCGTTCTTTGTTTGTGAGTGACGCTGCAAGTCCGCATCCTTTTTTGAAGTTAAATACTTCCTTTTGGAAAATAAAATATACCAATACATGGATGTGGTTAAAAGATGTGCGTCGTGAAGCAACTGCTGATGGTGCGTTTGGGAGCAAGTATATGGCAACTCACTTTTTGAGTTGGAATGTAACTAAAAAATTAAATGTTGGTTTCTTTGAATCTGTATTATGGGCAAATAATAATAATAGAGGTTTTGATGTGAATTATTTGAATCCGATTATATTCTATAGAGCCATAGAGTTTTCTTCTGGATCAAGAGCGGGTAATGCTTTGATAGGATTAAGTGGAAAGTACAAATTATCGAGTAAAGCGAATATTTACGGACAGTTGATTATTGATGAATTTTCTACAAAGGATATGTTTGGAAGTGAGCAAAGCTGGAAAAATAAACTGGGTTTCCAATTAGGGGCTAAATATTACAATGCTTTTAAAGTGAAAAACTTATTATTACAAGCGGAGTATAATCAAGTAAGACCTTATACCTATTCACATGATGAATTACTGCTAAATTATGGTCACAATAACCAATCGATGGCGCATTTATGGGGGGCTAATTTTAGAGAGTTTATTGGTATTGCCCACTACAACTACAAAAGGTGGTATGGTATGGCAAAATTAATCTACGGACAGCGAGGTTTGGATAAGGGAGGTGATGTAAGTTATGGAGGAGATATTTTTGTGAGCTACGATTTACGTCCGTCAGATAACGGAATTTCTATATTGCAAGGAGATAAAACAAATGTATTTATTGCTGATGTGCAGGCAGGATATTTGGTAAATCCTTCAACGAGTTTAAAGGCATTTATTAATGTAACACAACGTAGTTTCTCTCCAACTAGTGCTCCTGCATCTTTTGAGAAAAATACAACATGGTTTAATTTTGGTTTAAGAACGGATTTGTTTAATAATTATTCTGATTACTAACTGGGCTTTAGCTGGGGAATAATATTTTTGGCTAATGAATTGATTTGTTAGCATAAGCTATTTTGAAAAGTTATAAATAGACAGCTGTCTAAATTCAATAAAAAACTGTAATTTTGCAGTCAATTTTTTAAGAAAATAAATTGAATACAACAACACAAAAGAATACTGATCATAGCTTGTTTCAGGATTTTAAAGCCATCACAAAACATCGTTTAGCGATTAGCGTGGTTTTTTCTTCTGTAGCAGGGTATCTAATAGCTGTTGGAAGAGAGGTTGATTTTGTGGTTCTTGCAATGTTAGCTGTAGGTGGTTATTGTATGGTTGGGGCTTCTAATGCCTATAACCAAATTATAGAAAAAGACTTAGATAAATTAATGGATAGGACTAAAAATAGACCTATTCCTTCAGGTTCCATATCTGTAAAAGCGGCTTTTGTTATCGCAACCTTACTCACCATAATTGGTTTGGCGGTATTGTATTTAATAAACCCTAAAACAGCTATGTTTGGTGCAATTTCCATATTTATGTATGTAAGTTTGTATACACCATTGAAAACAAAAACACCATTAGCTGTTTTTGTGGGAGCTTTTCCAGGTGCGATTCCTTTTATGTTAGGTTGGGTAGCTGCAACAAACGAGTTTGGTATTGAGCCAGGGACACTGTTTTTGATGCAATTCTTGTGGCAATTCCCGCATTTTTGGGCAATAGGTTGGTTTTTATACGATGATTATGAAAAGGCAGGTTTTTTTATGTTGCCTACTGGTAAGAAAGATAAAAATACTGCAGTACAAATTATTATGTACACAATTTGGACAATTTTAGCCTCAATAATTCCAGTATTTGGATTTACAGGTGATTTAAAATTATCAATAGTAGCTGCGGTAATCGTATTTATATTAGGTTTAGGAATGTTGTATTACGCAATATTACTATTCAAACGCATGGATGCAAAAACAGCGCGACAATTAATGCTGGCAAGTGTTTCGTATATCACATTATTACAAATAGTATATATAGTAGATAAATTTTTACAATAAATAATTATGGATTTAACTCACGGTACAGAAAAAGAGAAAATCGGAAAGGCAAAAAAAACAATGTTATGGTTTGCTATGATTAGTATGACGATGACTTTTGCTGGCTTAACAAGTGCATATGTAGTAAGTAGCTCTAGGCCAGATTGGTTAAAAGACTTTGATTTACCACCAATGTTATTTTGGAGTACAATTGCAATTGCGATAAGCAGTATTTCAATTCATTTGGCAAAGAATGCAATTCAAAAAGGAGATAATAAGCAAGGAATGTTCTTGTTATTAACGACAATGATTTTAGGTATTGCATTTGTGGTTTTTCAATTACAAGGGTTTTCATACATGACTACAGAGTTTGGTTATAATTTTACCGGACCTACAAGTAATGTGGTTATTTCTTTTATTTATATTTTAGTAGCATTGCATTTGGCACATCTGTTTTCAGGCTTTATAGTTCTATCAGTTGTAGTTTATAATCATTATAAACAACGCTACGATAACGGACAAACACTTGGATTAGAGCTTGGTGTGATGTTTTGGCACTTTTTAGATTTTCTATGGGTGTATTTGTTTTTGTTTTTCTATTTCGTTAGATAATAAAAATACTTATTTTTGTTTTTTTTAAGAAGATTTTATAATTCAATAATTCAATAAATAGTATGGGAGCTACAGCAGCTGTAAATTCTGGACATGATACAAGTAAAGGTTTTGGAAAACCTTTCGAGATTAGTTATGGTAAAATGATGATGTGGTTTTTCATCTTATCAGATGCCTTAACATTCTCTGGTTTCATCGTTGCTTACGGATTTTCTAGATTTAAATTTATAGAAGAATGGCCAATCGCCGATGAAGTGTTTAATCACTTTCCGTTTTTACACGGGTTAGATGCACCAATGTACTATGTTGCATTAATGACGTTCATATTAATTGCGTCTTCTGTAACAATGGTATTAGCAGTTGATGCAGGTCATCATATGAAAAAGAACAAAGTAATTACATACATGTTCTTAACAATTATTGGTGGTATCATATTCGTTGGGTCTCAAGCGTGGGAGTGGAAAAATTTCATTGCTGGAGGATACGGAGCGGTAAAAACTAAATCAGGAAACTTATTACAGTTTACCGATGCTGAAGGACATAGATATAAAATGAGTGATTTCGTTGTTGCCTCTGAGGCAATGAGGACACAGCACGAAAGTAGTAAAGGATTATGGCACGTTGATGAAGCGGCATTGCCACCTTATGCTATGAAAGATGTTGTAAGTTCATTTGCAGCTAACCCTGAATTAAGGATCAGAACACAACAATTAACTGAAGAAGGAGAAAAAACAGTTTTAAGCAGAGCAGAATCTGTTGAAGCCTTAAAATTAGGTGTGCGCTCTGTAGAAGGGGCTAACTTAAAAGAGAATGAATATGGTCACCCATTATTCGCTGATTTCTTTTTCTTTATTACAGGTTTCCACGGTTTTCACGTATTAACAGGGATCTTAATAAACATTATCATTTTTATTAATGTAGTGTTGGGTACTTATGAAAAGAGAGGACAATATGAAATGGTTGAAAAGGTTGGTTTATACTGGCACTTTGTAGATTTAGTTTGGGTATTCGTATTTACATTCTTCTACTTAGTTTAACTCGCCAGCGAGATTGACTTAATTTTACAATTTATCAATAAAATAGATAACGATTTAAAAGCATTACAATGGCACAAGAAGTACAACCTTTCTTTTTCGGACTATTAAAACCAAAAAACAACATTAGTAAAATATGGATGGTGTTTTGGTTATTATCTGCAGTAACAATTTTTGAAGTTGTTTTAGGTA
>Ga0105354_1001104_pt1 | contig 16692 bp, 14 predicted proteins | sample GOMGulsemesocosm_FD_83658 | JGI IMG/M metagenome (GOLD analysis project Ga0105354, IMG submission 83658) | Methane-oxidizing microbial communities from mesocosms in the Gulf of Mexico - GOM9B Gulf of Mexico | ecosystem: Environmental > Aquatic > Marine > Cold seeps | place: USA: Gulf of America...
AGTAAAATCATGGTTGTTTAGTATTGCAAGGAATACAACAATGGACTATTTTAAAAAGAGTTCTAAAACGGTTTCTTTAAAGGAGTTTGATATAGTTGATGAGTTTTGGGAAGAAGAAAAACATTCCCCTAAAGATTGTTTACCTGGAATCATTAAACATTTACCCCAAAAATATCGAGACCCATTATTCCTTTCAGATATAAAAGGACTAAAGCAAGCTGATGTTGCTAAACAGTTACATATACCATTACCAACGATAAAATCACAAATTCAACGTGCTAGAAAATTAATAGCCAAAGGCTATATGGATTGTTGTGATTATACTGTAAACGACAAAGGATTTTTAGTAGGGAAAACTAAAGACAAGGATAATTGTAAAGTTTGTGGTTAGTTTATTCTCCATGGGGGATTCAATCTGTTTTCTCCAGCAAAATAAATAATGATTTTATGTCCGTTTGGGTCAAATAAGCTGGCTTCACGCCATAACCATGATTGATCTTCTGGTAGCGTATGGAATACAATTCCTTTTTGTTGGAGTTCTTTTACAGTTTTATCACTAGTGTCATTTTCAAAATAAATAGTAACACCATTTCCTTTAGTAATATTATCTACTAAATGAATAGAGAAAGTACTCTTCCCATTTGGGCATTCAAATCTGGCGTATCTTGGCAATGCGTTTACTATTAAATGCAACCCTAACTTTTTATAAAAAGCTACCGATGCTGAAACATCGGTAGCTGAAATGGTAATTTGATTTAAATTCATGCGATCACTTTTTTAGGTTTTAATTGCTGTCTTAAAATAAACAGTAATAACATACAAATTAAGGCAAGAGCAGATACTATAAACCATGTATTGTCATAACCAATACTTTCAATTAAATGCATACCTCCATTATGACTAAATATATGGGCCACAGAAAATGAGATACTGTATAATGCCATATATTCTCCTTTGTTTCCTTTTTTTGATCTATCCATGGCAAAAGCGTTAGAAAATGGAAATGCAATCATTTCTCCAACAGTCACTAATAACATACTTACAACCAAAATACCAACCCACGAAGTAGTAGTTAATATAACAAAGCTTAGTCCTGTTAAAATCGCACCAATAAGCATCAGTCCTGATTTTGTACGTTTACTGTTTTCTAACGATTTAACTAAAGGCATTTCCAAGGCAAAAATGATAAAACCATTCATACCCATTAACAAACCAATTTCTAATTCACTTAGTGAATGTACTTCTTTATAGTATAAAGGTATTGTTGAGAAAAATTGTAAGAATACAATCCCAAATAGAGACATAGCTACAAGGAAAATCCAAAAAGTTTTATCACTATATGCTGATTTAGGATTAACTACTTCAACTTCATCAATAGTTCTCGCGGTTTTAGGATTTAATACATTTAGTAATAATACACTTGCTAAAATACAAGTAATACCATCTACCCAAAATAAGCCGCCATAACTTAAATAAGTAATAATTAGGCCTCCAACTGCAGGTCCAGCTGAAAAACCTAAGTTGATAGCTAAACGAATTAAGGTAACAGAACGTGTTTTGTTTTCAGGTTTGCTATAAGCACTTAAAGCAACAAACATTGCAGGTCTAAACGTGTCAGCAACTAACATTACCAAGAATATACCAAAACAGAAAGAGCTAAATGTAGTTAAGTATTGTAGTCCTATAAATAAGAACCCTGTAGCAAATAAACTAAAGAGCATTACTTTATAATATCCTATTTTATCAGTTAGTTTACCTCCTAACCATGAACCAGCAACAGAGCCTAAGCCAAAAGCTGACATAATCCAACCTACGTTACTAAGACTAAAGTCTAAACTTTCAGTAAGATATAATGATAGGAATGGGATAACCATGGTTCCAGCTCGGTTAATTAATGTAATAAGGGCTAACCACCAAACTTCTTTAGAGAGGCCTTTAAAAGAATCGATATAATTAAAATATAATTTTTTCATAAATATTGAATTTAGAAGTCACTGTTAGTAATGACTTGAGTTAGTTTTAAAATGTACTTTCCGGAAAGTGGTATAAAGATAAAACGCCCAACTGAAAAGTTGGGCGTTTATATATTGTAAAAATTTATACCGTTATTGAGATAACAAATAAATACAATAGCCCGAACCCCTCTTTTGAGAAGACCTATAGACCCATTTATTTATTTGCTTGCAATTCATGATTGTAGTAATTGAACTACAAAGCTATATAATTTTTGAGTATAAAAATGTATTTTTGAAGTAAATATTTTTTAGATGAAGCAATTTTTATTTTTTATAGTGTTAATATCATATTCTTTAAATGCTCAAAACACTGAGGATTTGAAAGAAATTAAAGCACATCAAGAAGAACAAAATACTCAGTTTATGACAAAAGGAAAATCTCCTTTAACTGAAGTAGACAGAAAATACTTTACAGGTTTAGAATTTTTTGATATTGATTTAAATTATCGAGTGGAAGCAACATTAAAAAGGACGCCAAATGCATCTTTTTTTAATATGAAGACTACAACGAGTAGAGTTTCAGAGGAAAGAATTTATGGGGTATTGTCATTTATATTAAAGGGGAATAAGTATCATTTAAATGTATATCAAGGAAAAAAGTTAATGACAGAGGATGCGTATAAGGATTATTTGTTTTTACCTTTTTTAGATGATACAAATTCAGAAACTACTTATGGAGGAGGGAGATATATGGACTTAAAAATACCAAATGGGAATAAAATTATTTTAGATTTTAATAAAGCATATAATCCATATTGTTCATATAATGTAAGCTATTCATGCCCGATTGTGCCAAGAGAAAATTATATCGCTGTTAAAATTCAAGCAGGAGTAAAAAAATATAAAGACCATTAATAATGGCTAAGAAAAGAAGAAAACGTATTACCTGTCCAAATTGCGATAAACAATTAAGGGAGGAAATGAATTTTTGTTTTAATTGTGGGCAAGAAAACCATATAAAAAGAGTGACAGTAAAAATGCTTGTTGAAGATTTTTCATCTACATATTTTTCATTTGATTCTAAGCTTTTTCAATCTATTAAGTATTTGTTAATCAAGCCAAGTTTTCTTTCATTAGAATACTTAAATGGTAAAATTGAAGCCTATTTACGACCTATACGGTTATATGTATTTATTAGTTTCGTGTTTTTTGTACTATTTGGGCTTACTACTAATGATAATATTGTTGATGGTATAAGTAGTGTTAGAATGAAGAGCATTGAGAATATTGACTCTGATTTTGATAGTGAATCGTCGGACATGATCAATGTTGATGGTGTAGATTTTACAGAACAATTATTAGGTAAACAATTGTCCGATAAATCGAAACAAATTTTTTCTAATAAGCATGAAATGGAAAATTTTTTCAATTACTTAAAATCTAAACTACCTATTCTATTATTCTTAATTATACCGGTATTAGGTTTTATTTTATTTTTAGGATTTTATAAGAAAGGCTATTATTATGTAGACCATTTAGTTTTTGCACTACACCTACAGTCATTTGCGTTTGTATTATTAATAGTTACGACCCTATTTTATTGGGTTCTTAAAATAGACTTAGAGGATTATGTAATTTTAGTGGTATTAATATATGGTTTTATTGCTGCTAAGAAATTTTATAAAAGATCAATGTTAAGCACTTTTTTAAGATTAACTTTTGTAGGTTTTTTTCATATAATAATAAGTATGTTAGCGCTAACTACGTTCTTTTTATTGGCGATGCAAACGTATACAGTATAATTATTATTTAACCAAATACATTCCTAAAAATACAGCTAAAAATCCTAATACAAAACTACCGATAGTATATAGCGCAAAAGAAAGGAAGTCACCTGATTTTAAAAAGATGTGGTTTTCATAAGTAAAAGTTGAAAAGGTTGTAAAACCACCACAAAAACCAGTAGCTAATAATAAAGTTTGATTTTGAGAAAGTACATTTTCTTTTGCTGATAGGCCAAGAATTACTCCAATTAATAATGAGCCAAGTACGTTTACTGCAAATGTTCCGTAAGGAATTCCTGTCAGGTCTGAGTTTAAGGTTTTACTAAGTAAGTATCGTAAAACACTTCCAAAACCACCTCCCAAAAAAACTAATACTACTGCTTTCATCCCACCAGTGGGTTTAAGTTATTTGAGTCCGATTACTTCGGCAGTCAAATAATAATGTTATTTAAAATTCACTCTTCAAGAACCTTTAAAAGGTACTAAATTTACTTGCGAAGATATAAAAAAATACTGTCAGGCTTAAAATTGTGAATATCTATGTGTCGTTATATGTATTGGGAGTTAAACGATGACTTATATTTGTCACCCTAAAAAATAATGATATGAGCACAACTTGGTACGAATGCAAGGTAAAATATAGAAAGTTAGATGATAATGGTGTACAAAAAGTAACTACGGAACCTTACTTGGTTGATGCGGTGTCATATACCGAAGCAGAAACTAGAATTACGGAAGAAATGTCAATGTATATTAGTGAAGAATTTATGATTACGAATATAAAAATGGCAAATTTTGCAGAAATTCACCCGTTTGAAAATTCTGATCGTTGGTTTAAAACTAAAGTTTCTTTAGTAGCATATGATGAAGAAAGTGGTAAAGAAAGAAAATCAAACATGTATTTATTAATTCAAGCTAATGATGTGAAAGAGGCTTTTGATAGTACAAATGTAGTAATGAAAGATACTATGGGAGATTATTCTATTCCGTCAATTACTGAATCACCAATTATGGATGTATTTCCTTATTTTGATGGAGAAATAGATAAGTTAGCAAAGTTTAATGCTATTAAAGCAAGTGTACCTGTTCAAAACGAAGTTGTAGAAGAGGAAGCTATTGAAAAGGAAGAAGTTGTAGAAGAGTTGGTGTAGCATCACTATTTTTTCAATCATAAAAAAGCCACTCAATTTGAGTGGCTTTTTAGTTGCTATATTTTTGAGTTCCTTCTCCTTGAGGAGAAGGTTAGGATGAGGTGATTTCCCTCACCTTAAACCCCTCTCAAGGAAGAAGGAAACTAATTTAGTTGCTTCTTAGCAGTCAATTGTACAATCTCTACAATAACATCAATTGCTTTTTTAATGCTTTCTACCGGTACATATTCATAACGTCCGTGGAAGTTATGTCCACCAGCAAATATATTTGGGCATGGTAATCCCATGTATGATAACTGAGAACCATCTGTACCACCTCTGATAGGACTAATTAAAGGAGTAATACCTAAGTTTTTCATTGCTTCTTCTGCAATATCAACGATATGCATTACAGGAACAACTTTTTCTTTCATATTAAAATACTGGTCACTTATTACAGTTTCAACAGTTCCAGCACCATGCTTTGCATTTAAATCGGCAGTGATTTTTTCCAATAATGCTTTACGCTCTTGAAATTTATCCATGTCATGATCCCTAACAATTAACCCGATGTTAGTTTCTTCTACTTTTCCTTCAATACCATATAAATGAAAGAATCCTTCATAACCAGAAGTTTTTTCTGGAACTTCTTGTTCAGGTAAAGCAGCGATAAATTCGTTAGCAATTAACATAGAGTTAATTAGTTTTCCTTTAGCATAACCAGGGTGAACAATTTTACCGTTTACTTTAATTTTAGCACCTGCAGCATTAAAGTTTTCGTATTCTAATTCTCCTACTTGACTACCGTCCATTGTGTATGCCCAGTCAGCAGCAAATTTTTCAACATCAAACTTATGAGCTCCTCTACCAATTTCTTCATCTGGCGTAAATCCAACACGAATTTTACCGTGCTTGATTTCCGGATTGTTAATTAGGTGTTCCATAGCACACATTATCTCAGTGATACCAGCTTTATCATCAGCTCCTAAAAGCGTTGTTCCGTCAGTAGTGATTAATGTTTGCCCTTTGTACAATAGTAAATCTTCAAAATAATCAGGAGACAACACAATGTTTTCATCTCTGTTTAAAAGAATATCACCACCATCATAATTAGGAACAATTTGAGGCTTTACATTTGCACCAGTATAATCCGGAGTCGTATCAAAATGTGATACAAAACCAATTGTTGGTACTTCATGGTCAACATTACTTGGTAACGTAGCCATAATATAAGCATGTTTGTCTATGGTAACATCTTCCATTCCCATAGCTTTTAATTCATCAACCAATTTATTGGCTAAGTCCCATTGTTTTTCAGTACTCGGACAAGTATCTGAATTTGGATCTGATTCGGTATCAATAGTTACGTAACTGATAAAACGGTTTATAATATGTTGCATGCTATAATTTTTTTTTCACGAAAATAATTGGAATTATTTAAATAACATAATTTGCATGCTGTAAAAGAGTATAACTACATTTAATTTAAAAGACTGTTGGATACAACTAGTTATAATGTTTTATCCTTTGTAATGACTATTTTTGAGTTTATAGAATTCAATATTAAAATAATCTTGTTCAGTAAAATAAAAGCAAATAGAGTTAAAAGTTTAACAGATATAATTTGCAAAAAACACTTTAAAACCCCAATTTTAACTCCAATAACCAATAACCAATAACCAATAACCAATAACCAATAACCAATAAATGAATACAGTTTCGGAATTATTAAACATATTACGGCTTGATAAACTTTCTGAGCATAGTTTTAAAGGAATGAATGAAACTGTAGGGACGCCAACAGTTTTTGGCGGACAAGTTTTAGCACAATCTATAAACGCTGCTTATAATACCATTACTAACGGGAGAGTATTACATTCCTTGCATTCTTATTTTTTAGAAGCAGGAGATTTAAACTTGCCAATAACTTTTGATGTAGCGGTAATGCGTGATGGAGGAAGTTTTTCTACCCGTAGAGTTACAGCCAAACAAGGTGAATCGGTTATTTTTATTTTAGCTGCGTCGTTTCATAAAGTAGAAGAAGGGTACGAGCATCAGGTTGAAATGAAATCAGATATCAAACAACCAGAAGAGTTATTGAGTTGGAACGATATGCTTAATCAGTTTGGGGACTTTTTACCTCAGACAGTAAAGGATTTTTTAAATGTACCGAGACCAATTTCGTTTAAACCAACCAAAATTGTAAACCCATTAGAAAAAAAAGATTTACCTCCATATTCGGATGTATGGTTTAAGTTTAAATGTGCGAATGAAAAGTTGTCTTTAGCTGAAAAACAACAGATGCTTACCTATGTTTCCGATTATAATATATTAACAACAGCATTAAACATTCATGCAAGTAAGGCACACTTTGGAAATACTCAAATGGCAAGCTTGGATCATTCTATGTGGTTTTTTAGGGATTTTGACATAGATGATTGGTTGTTGTTTTCTATAGATGTACCAAGTACTCATGGAGCAAGAGGTTTTTCAAGAGGAAATATTTATACTCGTGAAGGAAAATTGGTAGCTTCAGTAACTCAAGAAGGGCTGATGCGACCGAAGAGGAAGAAAGATTAGTTTTTTGTGTGATTTCTCTTAAAGTAGAGATTGTAAAGGTTACCTAATTAAAGGATAAAATCATATATTGAAAACAACAAATGGAGGTTTTATAAAGATATTAGAGATGCTTTAAAGACAAAATAAATAGATTTATCTTTACTATTCTATAAACAGCAATTCTTTAGGACTTACTTTTACGTTTTATAGTTGTACTTTTGCACAAATTTATTTTCGATGTACAAATCTATAATTCGCCCAATATTTTTCGCTTTCGATCCTGAAAAAATCCATCATTTTACGTTTAGTTTAATAAAAACAGCTAGTAAAATACCTGGAGTACCAAGTATTTTTAAAAGCTTATATCAGGTTAAAGACTCAAGGTTAGAACGTGAAGTTTTTGGTTTGAAGTTTCCTAACCCAGTAGGATTGGCTGCAGGTTTTGATAAAGAAGCAAAATTATACAACGAATTATCAAATTTCGGATTTGGGTTTATAGAAATTGGAACTATTACTCCAAAAGCACAAATAGGTAATCCCAAAAAGCGTTTATTTCGTTTAAAGGAAGATAATGCTATTATCAACCGAATGGGATTTAATAACCAAGGTGTTGAAGCTGCTATTAAAAACTTAAAAAACAAACGATCGAACTTAATCGTAGGAGGGAATATTGGTAAAAATACCGATACTAAACCAGAAGACTATACTGCAGATTACGAAGTGTGTTTTAAAGCATTACATCCGTATGTAGATTATTTTGTGGTTAATGTAAGTTGTCCAAATGTTGGGAGCCATGCAAAACTACAAGACAAAGGATACTTATTAGAGTTATTAGGAACTTTGGCAGCACTGAATTCTAAAGAAATAATTCAAAAACCAATAGTTTTAAAGATAGCTCCAGACTTAAATAATGAGCAATTAGATGAAATTATTGAAGTAGTTGCTGAAACGAAAATAGATGGTGTAATAGCATCAAATACTTCAGTAAGTAGAGAAGACCTAAAAGCAACTAAAGCAGAACTTGATGCTATCGGAAATGGTGGAGTAAGTGGTAAGCCAGTTGCTGACAAAAGTACAGCAGTAATCAAATATTTATCAGATAATTCAAACAAAGCATTTCCAATAATAGGAGTAGGAGGAATACACTCTGCTCAAGATGCTTTGGATAAAATTAACGCAGGTGCGACTTTAGTACAAGTGTATACTGGTTTTATTTATGAAGGCCCTAAATTAGTTAAGGATATCAATAAAGCGATATTGAAAGCTATTTAAAATGAGTTTCAAAACTCATTTTTTTCGAGTATTCAAAACCCTTCATAACAGTAGCACTAATTTTTATTTATGTAAAAATGATTTGTGTTATTCATAAAGTTTAAACCCAACAATCTCTTATTTAATAACAAGAGCTTGTTGGGTTTAAATTAAATTTTTCAGTAAGATATTATCTTCCTGTTGCTTTTTTCCAAGCTGGAATTGCTTTAAAAGAAGTAACCATATCAAAATCAAGACCTATTCTATCTGTCCCACTATTCTTTGGTTTAGTTCCTTGTCTGTTTTTAAAATAATCAAGCCATTCAGGAGAACCTGGAGTGTATACCTCACTTAAGGTAGGAGGCACAAGTGGTACAAGAAAAGATGGATCCTTGTATTGCGCAGTACTATGACAACCTAAGCAGCCTACGGATGCTAAATTATTATAAGTCAGACTATCTTTTGCTGTAATTTTTCCGCCAAACACTGCTCCATCATTTGGACCAGATAATCTTCCGTCCCAACCAAGAGTTGAACGTGAGTATAAAGGAGTTTCTGGGTTTACCCAATTTTCTTCTAATAATTTATTTACTACAACAGGAGCTTCTAAAGCACCTTTATTTAGGGTTATAATATCAGGATCATTTCCCCATGTGGCACCAAGAGGCACCATTTTGTCCCAAGCATCTCCTGATAAATTATTATCATAAACAAGTGTACTAAAAACCCAGCCCGTTACTGGAGACGCATTAGTATCTTTTACAATAATATCACATTGCATTAACTTTAGTGTTCGTATAGTAGGTGTAGCTCCTTTTATTGCTGCTTGAGAACCTGCAAGTACATCTGTATATACATCCCAAGCTACTGATCCATTTAAAGGAGCCCAATCGTTAGTGGAATTACTATAATTTACAAAAGCAAATTTTACAATCACACTACCTTCTGCATATTGTGTTTTTTTAGCATCTTTTAAATTTGGTTCATAAGCGTTTATTGAATCAGTACCCCAAATATTATTTAATGTTTGGGCTGCTGTTTTATCATATAGGGTATACACATAAGTGGTTAAAGAGTCTTTTTGGGTATTTCCTAAGGATTTAGCAGGGAAAGCACTCCCTACATACATTCCATGGATTGGTTCTCTTACTTGTCCTAACCATATTGATTGATACCAAGGTTCTTCACTTGGTTTCCAATTGTCATAATCATAAAGTAATTTTTTCATATCGGTAGATATGTACTCTTTTAAAGCCTGTACATAATCTAATGAATTAGATTGAGTTATCGCACCGTTTCCTGTAACTGCTTTCCATGGATAAGTTTCTGGTGTTTCAACAGATCCCATTACAGGGTAATCATGCCTTAAAGAAAAAGTATTTCCTGTAAAATCTTTTGGTACAGGTAAATAAGAATTCTCAAAGGGTAATATAGGTCCTTTTTTATGATGTGTTACGCTTCCTCTTTTACCAGGTAACTCAAATGATATGAAGTTATTTTTTACCTCTTTAAAATTTTCATTAGTCTCTATTTTTGTAACTTCTTTCTTACAACTATATAGAGAAAGTAATAGAATAGAAGTAATAATTGACATTTTTGTAAACCAAAATACTCCTTTGTAATTCATTTTTTTTTTGATGTGTTTCATTGCCTTAAATTTTAGAATCGCTTTATAATTCAAATTTAATTTTTAAGAAACTAAAACCTTGAAATTTGGTCATAAGCATGTGAAATTTGGTTATGAGAGCAATAAATATGGGTATAAAAGAATTTTTGTATTATTTAGAAGCTCTGTGGCTGTTGCAAGTTTAAAATTATATTAGGGCTGGTGTAAAAATAAAAAGCTTACTTGGTTTTTGTTTAAATATAGTTCTATTGACGTTTAATATAATGTGGAGAGTTATGGAAAATAAGTCAAGAAGAAACTTATTAAAAGAACATATTGTTTTAAATACTTAGATTTAAAACTAATTGTGATTCAATAAAGAAGCTGACTTATTTAGGTGATTAACTATTAAATTTCATGCATTGAAGTGAAATAATAAAGTCAGCTTCCAAAAATTATTGAATAAGTACTTTTCTTATATTAGTATTATTTTTAATATCAGTTAGTTTTATAAAATAGAGCCCTTTATTATATTGGTTTGTGTTAAAACTATAATCGGATATTCGATTTATAGTTTTATTAAATATACGCTTACCCGTTATGTCATATAATGCTATGGCTTTGTGATTACTAAGATTATTAATTGTTAGTAGATTACTAGTTGGATTTGGAAATATTTTTGTTTCACTTTTTTTAGCTAAATCATCTTCTAAACCTAAAACAACACCTTTAAAAGTAATTGATAATGTACCTATTTTTTGTCCGTTAAATCCATATTTGGTATCAATATTTGTAATTGGTATTGGGGGAGTAATAGAGCTATCATTCGCTTCGTAACTCATACCAGCATCAGTACCAGCATCTATTGGAAAAAGGTCAATAATTAAAGGACTTCCATTAGCTTTCCAATTCCCTTGATTGTCTAATAAAGAAAAGGAATTTACACCAATAAACCAGTCAGGACTAGGGGCAATCATAGAAATTAATGTAAGTAAAGGCTTGGTTTTTGAGACTTCAATATCTGTAAAAGTAGCACTACTAATAGCTGCAGATGGGAGAACAGAAGTTTCTAAATAAGCAGTAGCTTCCCCATTACTTATAGCATTGTTAATTTCTATTTCGAAATTTGAGTTATTTCCTTTTTCAGCAACATCTTTTACACCAATAGTAGCAATTTGACCAAGTTGCCAGAATTGAATTGAAGAATTATGTGTTGTGCCAACTAAGTCAGACCAGTGTGGTGAGTTAGGTAGTGTACCGTGGTCACTTGAATTCCATACAGAAGTAAAGGTAAAATCATAAGCTACAATATCTTGTGATTTACTGGTTAACGTAATTAAAATAAAAATAAGAAAGAGGGATTGTTTGAAGTAGGTGAACTTGCTTTTCATAACAATAAAAAATTGGTTAGAGTATTTCGTCGTAATGTATCAGTCTAACTTACAGGTTTTTATGTTTTTGGTTTAAATAGGATAAAGTATGAGCTTTGTTAATTTTTCTTTAGGATTGTGTTTTATTTATTTTTAAGGTTTGATCAATTAAAAATTAGGATGTTGTTTGTGAAAAACCTTCCAAAACTCAGGGTCATATTCAATACTGTTTAATTTGTTTTTTTGAATGTTACGGTATTCTATTTCTTCAACGTTGTCTATTTTAAAATCATAAAACTTAGAGTTTAATTCCAAAACTGAATTTTCTAAATTGTTATTATTATTTAGGGACTCAACAGTACTGCGATAAAAGTAGTTTGAGGCATAATATTTATTACCTATAGTTATTGAATAAGTACAAATGTTTTCTTGTTTTATTTTAACTTCTTTTTTACTTTCATATTTCTTGTCTCCTTTGAGGTATTTTTCTATTTCAATTTTATTTAAAGTTGTTTCCCAATTTTCAATAACTTTAACTATAGCAAAGGTTTCTTTATCAATATAAATTTTTCCTGAGTATTTAGTAGGATAACTACGGTTGGTGTAATTCCATTTATTTCTATCTGTTTTGAACTCGATAATATAAGCACCTGTGTTATTGTGATGATTAGATTTTATAAAGTTCAATTCAAATTTTTTATGCTTTCTCTTATGAAGAATATTTGCGAATCTAATTCCATTTAGCCTAAAAGTAAAGAATTGATTAGAGGATTTATAGTCATCATTATTTGTATTCTTGTTCCATTTAATTTGTTCTAAGCTATGCAGTGTTACAAATGGTGAGAGGTATCCTTGATCATAATCCATTGTGATGAGTTCTAAATCTAATATTGTTTCATCATTTTTATTAACAACAATTTTACCATACCTGTTAAAATTATGTGGTTCGATAGGATGATTCTTCTCTATTGCTTTGATGGTTTTTTCTAAAACTTTTTTAGGAGATAAACGGCTCGTAATAATAATTTCATCCAACTCTTCAAATTTAGGTGATAGATGAATTTTAGAAGTTAAATCTTTAAGAGGCATCACACGATTACCATACCCCATAGAAGAAATACTTACCGAAGAATTTTCTAATATTTTAGGAGTTATTGGTAGCTCAAAATATCCATTATCATCTGCAACTCTATAGATTTCTTCATCTTTCATAATAAGATTAGTATATGGAATGGAGGAATTTGTTTCAGAATCTATTATTTGACCTTTTAAAACCAATGACTTTCCTTTTGATATTAATTTTATTTTTTTGGATGATTTTATTTCCTTGCTTGTAATACGTTCATTTAAAGTTTTTAATTCATTTTTTGGAACTGTAGCATTATTAAGAAATATATAACCATCGTGAAGTTCATTCAACTTCATGTCTGTAAAATCTACATAATTTAAAAGCCTACTTTGTAGTGGAGACTTCATAACTTCTTGATTTGAACTCACAAATAAATAAGGCTCATGTATAGATTTTAACTTATCTTCAAAAGAACCTTTAGCAATTGGTGTTTTATGCCAAGTAGCTCTTTCTAAAAGAGAATCATTTGCATGAATTGTTGCTAAACTGTACACCTTGTTTCTTAGTTCTTTTTTAATATGAGTTCCCATAGATATAAAATCGTTTAAAATGGGTTTTTTAACACTTGATATATCGTTTATAATATGAATATTATCTGCCCAACAAATTACCTTTTCACTTGGGTTTTGATGCATATAACTTAATATGTTATCTGCCATTTGAGCATCTCTAAAATTATGATTGCTATTACCAAAATCCATAGTTAATATTTCTTCTTTATTATAAAAGATATCTTTTGAACATGTTAATATATTTTTAGAAAATTGTCTCCAATAATAATTTTGATCAGTAGACTGAAGCTTACTGATAGAGTTTATAATTCTATTTAATTCTTTTTCAAAAAGAGAAAATTGTATATCTGTTTCATCGAATGTATAACCTTCAAGAACACCTTCAAGAACAATAGCTAAATCATCGGTATTTAGTTTTATTTCAATTTTATTGTTTTCTAAGTAGCCTATGAAACTTTCAATGAACTTTGGAATGTCATTATTAAATTGTGAATCAAACCCTATAACTTTAATGTTATTTTTTTCGATATACTTAACCATTCGTTGAAACTCATTTGTATTAGACCAAACACCCCAAATTGAATTATTAAACTCTTTTGGAGTAAATCCATTTTTATTCATTAGCCATAAGTCATACATGGAAGACTCCATGGCAATGGTAGTATAGCCTAATTCTTTATGAAGGTACTCAACAATACGTGCTTTCATTTCAAAAATATTACCATACATATGTGTCAATTCACCTAACATAACAAGTTTTTTCCCTTGTAATTCTTTGTCTAAAAAATGTAAGTCAGAATATTCTTTAGATTCTGGAGGAAGTAACTTGAATGTTTTAAAGTTTTGTGCTTGTATATGGCTTACAAATAAGATACAGTAAATAATTATTAATCTTTTCATGTGATGATTTATTAATTATACTGCAATAATACCTGTCTAGTTTTAGTATAAGGGGGGGGGGGTAAGTTTAACAGAACTTTATAATGATTTAAAGAATTGCAGATTTAGTATGTAAAAATTGTAGATGACAATTCTACCTAATGATTTTATTGAAAGTTTGTGTAAAAATCATATTTTTACACAAACTTTCAAACCCAATGGAAAAACACATAAAAATAATTGAATGTCCTCGTGATGCAATGCAAGGGATTAAGATGTTTATTCCTACGGAAAAGAAAGTTACCTATTTACAATCCTTATTAAATTGTGGTTTTGATTCTTTAGATTTCGGAAGTTTTGTATCGCCTAAAGCAATTCCGCAAATGGTTGATACTGCTGAAGTGTTATCGCAATTAGATTTATCACAAACGAATACTAAATTATTAGCTATTGTAGCTAATGTTCGTGGAGCTTTAGCTGCTGCAGAGCACAAACCTATTCAGTATTTAGGATACCCTTTTTCAATATCGGAGAATTTTCAAATGCGTAATACACATAAAACTATTGCACAATCTATAGAAAGTTTAAAAGAAATTTTAGATATAGCTAATAAAGCAGATAAAGAAGTAGTGGCTTATTTATCTATGGGATTTGGTAACCCATATGGGGATCCTTGGAATGTTGAAATAGTAGGAGAGTGGACTGAAAAATTATCGAATATGGGAGTGAAAATATTATCACTTTCTGATACGATTGGTTCTTCTACACCTGAAGATATCAGTTATATATTTTCTAACTTAATTCCTAAATACACCAATATTGAGTTTGGTGCTCACTTACATACAACTCCTACTTCATGGCATGAAAAAATAGACGCCGCTTATAAAGCAGGTTGTACACGTTATGATGGAGCAATACAAGGTTTTGGAGGTTGTCCTATGGCAAAAGATGTACTTACAGGTAATATGCCTACGGAGAAAGTATTGTCATATTTTACAGCTGAAAAAGCGATAACAAATGTTAAGCCTATGGCATTTGAGGCATCTTACAATAAAGCTTCGGATATTTTTAATCACTATCATTAGTCTTATTTTCAATTAGTTACTATTATTATTTAAATTAATTACAAATAACTCTTTTTTGTTTAAAAAGAGAGCGTATATTTGCACCCGAAATTAACAATCAATAATTAATCTAAATAACAATAAGATGAAAAAGTTAACTCTTTTAGTAGCTTTATTTTTAACTGCTTTTGGTTTTTCTCAAACACCTCAAGATTCAACTAAGGTTGATATCTTACAACAAAACAGTGCGCAACGTATTTTAAGTAATTCTATCAAAAAAGGAATTACAATTGGTGGATATGGTCAAATAGACTATAACCAAGCTGATGGTGACCAAGGAAAGAACGGGAAGTTAGATGTTCATAGAATGGTTTTATTATTCGGATACAAATTTAACGATAAAGTTCAGTTTGTTACAGAGGTTGAAATGGAGCATGTAAAGGAAATATATGTTGAACAAGCATTTTTATCATATAGTTTAACTGATAACATCAACCTTAGAGGGGGATTAATGTTAGTGCCAATGGGATTAGTAAACGAATACCATGAACCAACAGTATTTAACGGAGTTGAACGTCCAGGAGTTGATAAAAGTATTGTGCCAACAACTTGGAGAGAAATTGGATTTGGAGTTTCTGGTAAAGTAGATAACTTATCTTTAAAATATCAAGCATACATCTTTAACGGGTTTTCTTCTGTAAACGGAACAAAAGTTTTAGGTGGTTCAAACGGATTAAGAAACGGACGTCAAAAAGGAGCCGAGTCAAGCATAAACTCTCCAACATTATCTGGTAAAGTTGATTATTACGGAATTAGAGGATTACGTTTAGGAGCTTCTGCTTACTTAGGAGATACACAACCTGAAGATGTTGTAGAAGATGATAGAGGAGCTAAAGTAATGGTGAAAATGTTTGGTGGAGATGCAAGATATTCTTACAAGAAATTAAGAGCAAGAGCACAATACATTCAAACATTTATTACTGGAACAAGAGAATATAATGCACTAAACAACTCAAATTTAGGTTCTAAAATGAATGGATGGTATGGTGAAGTAGCGTATAACGTATTACCTGTTGCTAAAGAAAAGAAATTATATGCTTTCGCTCGTTATTCAGAATATGATACAAATCAAAGTACTAACGGTTTTGCAGCAAATGATTCTTATGACAGAAATATTTTAACAACAGGATTATCATTTCATATTGCACCAGGAGCAGTTGTAAAAGCTGACTACCAATTTATTAATACAAAGGTTGATGATGATGCAACTGGAGGATTAAATTTAGGATTGGGAGTTTGGTTCTAAACAAAACTTAATTTAAGTAGTTAATCAATTCAATAAGCCAATTAATTTTTTATAAATTAGTTGGCTTATTATTTTTATTAAATCTAAATAGTTGGTATTTTCGCGTGGAGATATTACTATACTATGATTAAACATTTTAAAACAGTC
>Ga0105354_1001105_pt1 | contig 16692 bp, 16 predicted proteins | sample GOMGulsemesocosm_FD_83658 | JGI IMG/M metagenome (GOLD analysis project Ga0105354, IMG submission 83658) | Methane-oxidizing microbial communities from mesocosms in the Gulf of Mexico - GOM9B Gulf of Mexico | ecosystem: Environmental > Aquatic > Marine > Cold seeps | place: USA: Gulf of America...
TTAAATGAAGCAGAACATTTTTGTACTAATGTAGCAATTATTGATCATGGTAAAATTATGATCGAAGGAAGACCAAAAGATTTAATTAAAAATCAAAATGAGGCAAATAATTTAGAAGATGTCTTTATAGCATTAACCGGTAAAGCACTTAGAGACCATGCATAAACTTTTGGCTTCGACATATAAAGAGTTTTTGTTACTTACACGTGATATTGGAGGTATTGCTATTTTGTTTATCATGCCTTTGGTATTAATTGTTACGATAACATTAATTCAGGACAGTACCTTTAAAACTGTAAATGAGTCCAAAATTCCTATTTTATTGGTAGATAATGATAAAGGTCCAATTTCAGAAACAATTTTTAAGGAATTGCAAGAATCTAATTCTTTTGAAGTGATTTTAAAAGAAAATGAAGCTACAGCTAAAGAGTTAGTGTTTAAAGGAGATTATCAATTAGCTATTGTAATTCCTGAAGACTTATCCTCTGATTTAAATAAAAAGGTCAATCAGAATGTTGAGGGTATTTTAGCTAAATTTGGTTTAGAAGAAGAGCTTATAGGAAAGACTAAAAAAAATAAGGTACCAAAGAAAGAAGTTAATTTGTATTTTGATCCAGCTACACAGTTGACCTTTAAGAGCTCTGTAAAAAATGGTATTGATAAAATGATTTCTAAAATAGAAACACAATCTATTTATAAAGCATTTCAGAACCAAATATCTGATGACGAACCAGCAATGGTTTTTGATACAGATAACTTCATTACGTTTCAGGAAATAATGCCAAAAGTTGAAGGGGATAAGGAATTAATCCCAAATTCTGTCCAGCATAATGTTCCAGCATGGACATTATTTGCAATTTTCTTTATCATAGTGCCATTATCAATTAATATGGTAAAAGAAAAAAGCCAAGGAACTTTTGTGCGTTTACGAACAAACCCAGTATCTTACGCTACAGTATTAGGAGGAAAAACAATAGTATATCTTATAGTTTGCACCATTCAATTTGTATTAATGTTACTCATAGGAGTGTATTTATTTCCATACTTAGGCTTACCAGTATTGGATATTTCTGGTAGAATAGGCTTATTGTTTGTTGTTACTATTTTTGCAGGGTTAGCTGCAATAGGTTTGGGACTATTATTAGGAACTGTAGCGAAAACACAAGAACAGTCAGCGCCGTTTGGAGCTACTTTTGTAGTTATTCTTGCGGCAATGGGAGGTGTTTGGGTTCCGGTGTTTGTAATGCCAAAAATGATGCAAGTACTATCAAATTTCTCTCCAATGAATTGGGGCTTAAATGCATATTATGATGTTTTTTTAAGAAATTCAAGTTTTATAGAAATTGTCCCTGAAATAACAACTTTGTTTTTGTTTTTCATAGCAACCACAGTAATTTCAATTATATATAATGAGAAGAAAAACGCAGTATAAAGCAAATGAAATAGCTTTCGTAAGTGATGTTCGTGTACGCTTCACTGAAACAGATCCTTTAGGGATTGTGTGGCATGGGAATTATATACAGTATTTTGAAGACGGAAGAGAAGCTTTTGGAAGACAGCATGGGATATCATATTTACATCAAAAAGAACAAGGGTTTACTACACCTATAATAAAATCTAGTTGTGAACATAAGGCGCCATTACGTTATGGGGATATTGCAACAATAAAAACATATTATGTTGACTGCCTTGCGGCAAAAATGATATTTAGGTATGAAATATATAACCAAGAGAATCAATTGGTTTGCACAGGTGAAACAGTACAGGTATTTGTTGAAGAACAAGGGGAATTATCATTAACTATTCCAAGCTTTTTTATGGACTGGAAACAAAAAGTAGGGTTGATAAATGAGTAAAGTGTACTTGTCATATAATAACATTATTTCATCATTAGGGTTTGATAGTAAATCTGTAGTTGAAAACATACATAATGAAGTATCGGGATTGACATTGATAAACGATAAAGCACTATTTTCAAAACCGTTTTATTCATCATTGATAAATACAGAAAAACTTCAAAAGAACTTTAATGCACTAAATCCTGTTAAAGTTTATACACGTTTAGAGCAAATGATGATTACATCATTAAATGATTGCATTACAAATTCAGGAATAACAATTACAGATAGAGTAGGTTTAATAATTTCGACAACAAAAGGTAATATTGATGCTTTAGATACGACTAATTCATTTTCTGAAGCACGTTCTTATTTAGGTGAGTTAGGAAAGTCAGTAGCAGAATTTTTTAAATTCAAAAATGAGGCTATAGTGGTTTCTAATGCATGTGTTTCTGGTATTTTGGCGGTAGCAGTAGCAAAAAGATATATCACCCAGGGGATTTATGATCATGTTTTTATAGTAAGTGGTGATGTGGTTACAGAATTTATATTATCTGGATTTAATTCCTTTCAAGCAATGAGTGAAACACCATGTAAACCTTACTGTAAAAAACGAACAGGAATTAACATTGGAGAAGTAGCTGCAAGTGTTTTGGTAACATCTGATTCAAAATTATTAAATAAGGAATCTGTAGAAATTATAGGAGAGGGATCTTGTAATGATGCTAATCATATTTCCGGACCATCACGTACTGGTGAGGGTTTATATAGAAGTATCGCTTCTGCTTTAAAGCAAGCAGAAATTTCTTGTGCATCAATCGATTATATCTCAGCACATGGAACCGCAACGAATTATAATGATGAAATGGAAGCAATAGCTTTTAATCGTCATGATTTAGGAAGTACTCCTGTAAACAGTTTAAAAGGATATTTTGGACATACATTAGGTGCTTCAGGCTTATTAGAAACTATTGTAGGGATGCATTCTTTAAAAAATAATACATTATATGCTTCATTAGGTTTTGAGGAAATTGGAGTGTCTCAGCCTTTAAATATAATAGAACAAACAAGAACTAAACAATTGAATATATTTTTAAAAACAGCCTCTGGATTTGGAGGTTGTAATACAGCAATACTATTTCAAACCATATAAAAAACCAATATATAAATATGTCAACTCAACAAATGAAAGCTATCGATGCAATTCAAGAAGCGCAAAAAATTGCTTTAGGACCTTTTCTTTTTCAAGCAGTAGTTTCCTTAAGAAAATTAGGAGTTTTTGATTTAATATTTTCAAAAAGAAAAAAAGGAGGGATCTCAATTAAAGAAATAGCTTCAGAGTTATCCATTAGCGAATATGGGGTAGGAGTATTGTTAGAAATAGCAGAAAGCTCAGATGTTGTTAAGAAAAATGAAGTAGGTGGTTTTGAGTTAACTAAAACAGGATATTTTTTAGCGTACAACGAAACGGTTAATGTTAATTTAAATTTTACCAATGAAGTTTGTTATGAAGGATTATTTCATTTACCCGAAGCAATAAAAACGGGTAAACCATCTGGATTAAAGGTTTTAGGGAATTGGGATACTATTTATGAAGGTTTATCTCAATTAACTCCTGAGGTACAACAAGCTTGGTTTGAATTTGATCATCATTATTCTGATGGAGTATTTCAAGAGGCCCTAAGAATAGTATTTAAAAGTAATCCGAAGCTGATTTTTGATGTTGGAGCAAACACAGGGAAGTTTGCTGTAGCTGCTTGTGGATTTACTGATGATGTAAATGTTAAAATGGTTGATTTGCCTGGACAATTGAAAAAAGCTTTAGCAAATGTCAAAAACAATGGTTTTGAAAATCGTGTTACAGGGCATGAAATTGATTGGTTGTCAGATAACCCGAGTATTCCAGAAGGAGCTGAATTAATTTGGATGAGTCAGTTTTTAGATTGTTTTTCAAAAGAAGAAATAATAAAAATACTATCTACATGTGTAGCTTCGATGAGTGATGACGCAGAGTTGTTAATTATGGAAACATATACGGATAGACAAAAATTTGATAACGCTAAGTTTATTTTAGAAGCAACCTCATTATATTTTACAGTTATGGCAAATGGGAATAGTAAAATGTATGCTGCTAAGGATATGATTGAATTAGTTGATAAAGCTGGTTTAATGATTAAAGAAGATATTAATGTAGGGGAATACCACACTATATTTATTTGTAAGAAAAAATAATGGCTCAGAAGAATTATATAAAATCTTATGTTCATATAAAAAACAATACTGTTTCTTTAAATGGTAAGGTAATTTATGTTGATAATGAACCTGATTTTAAATCATTTATTAAAGGAGTATATAAAGCTTCTGAAACAAAATATCCTAAGTTTTTTAAAATGGATAGTTTGAGTAAGCTGGCTTTTTTAGCAGGAGATATTATCCTAAATACAGTGCAATTGTCAGCTGTAAAAGAGAATAACATTGCATTGGTGTTTTCAAATAAAGCGTCTAGTTTAGATACGGATAGAAAGCATCAAGAATCTATTCAGTGTAAAGAAAATTATTATCCAAGCCCAGCAGTTTTTGTGTATACTCTACCAAATATATGTATTGGAGAAATAAGTATTAAACATAAACTTTATTCTGAAAATAGTTTTTTTATATTTGACAACTTCAACGCAAAACATTTAGAAGTGTATGCAACGAGTTTATTGATTGATAATAAGGCAGATGAAGTGCTTTGCGGTTGGGTTGATTATGATGGAAATGATAGTTATGAAGCATTTTTATATTTAGTTTCCTCAGAAGGAAAAATATTACATAATACAGAAGAAATAATAAAATTATATACTAATTAAGATGGAAGCACTAAAACAAGAATTAAAAGAAAACATTATTGAGCAATTAAATTTAGAAGATATTTCTGTTGCGGAGATAGCAGATAATGATCCTTTGTTTGGAGACGGATTGGGATTAGATTCTATTGATGCTTTAGAGTTAATTGTAATGTTAGATAAAGATTACGGAATTAAACTAACTGACCCAAAAGAAGGGAAAGCAATATTTGAGTCTGTAGAGGTAATGGCTAATTATATTTCTGCCAATAGAACAAAGTAATTATTGTTGATGACATCGTTCATCTTTTAAATTTAATTTATGAGTAAAGGAGTAGCTATCACTGGAATGGGGATTATTTCTGCAATAGGAAATAATGTTTCAGAAAATTATAAGGCACTTATTGAAGGTAAAAAAGGAATTTCTAAAATTTCTAAAATAAATACCATTCATAAGGACGCTATTATGGTTGGCGAAATCGACTTTACGAATAAGGAGTTTGAAGATCAGTTAGGTTTACCAGTTGATAATAATTACTCCAGAACAGCTATGTTAGGAATTATTGCGGCTAAGCAAGCTATTGAAGATGCGGGGATTATAGATATTAAAAAATATAATACAGGTTTAATTTCCTCAACAAGTGTTGGAGGAATGGATATGACTGAACAGTATTATTACGACTATTTGAAAAATGGAAAGTATCTTCAATATATTGACAGCCACCACGCAGGAGACTCTACTCAAAGAATAGCGGAACATTTAGGAATTGAAGAAAGTCTAGTAACTACAATTAGTACTGCTTGTTCTTCCGCAGCAAATGCTATTATGCTTGGCGCGAGATTAATTAAGTCTGGCGAGCTAGATAGAGTTGTTGTAGGAGGAAAGGATTGTTTGTCAAAATTTACTATCAACGGTTTTAAAACCTTGATGATCTTATCAGATACTTACAATACTCCTTTTGATGAAAATAGAAAAGGACTAAATTTAGGAGAAGCGGCTGCCTATTTAGTATTGGAGTCTGATACGGTAGTAAAGGCAGAAAACAAGAAGGTTTTGGCATATGTAAAAGGGTATGCGAATGCGAATGATGCTTTTCATCAAACGGCATCTTCTGAAAATGGAGATGGTGCAACTTTAGCAATGGAACAGGCATTAAAAGTAGCAGGGTTACAAGCTTCTGAAATTGACTATATTAACGCACATGGTACTGCAACAGGCAATAATGACTTGTCTGAAGGTAGAGCTATAGGTAGAGTTTTCGGGAGTGATATTCCTGATTTCAGTTCAACAAAACCTTATACAGGACATACTTTAGCTGCGGCAGGAGCAATTGAAGCAGTATATTCAGTTTTGGCTTTACAAAACAATATCATCTATCCGAATTTGAATTTTAAAACTCAAATGAAAGAGTTTAATATGACCCCGCAGATAAAGCTTAAAGCAAAAGAATTACAAACTGTATTGTCTAATTCATTAGGTTTTGGAGGGAATTGTTCCACTGTAATTTTTTCAAAAAGCCAATAATTGGCATTTATCAATAGCTCATTTTCAAATGAAAAAAGTATATATAAATAGTGTTGCTTCAATTTCAGCTCAAAAAACCTTTGATAGTACACAGTTCTTAGAAGAAATTTGCTCTTATCAGGAAACGGTTTTACCAGTAGTAAACCCTAATTACAAAGATTATATTCCCGCTGCTGCAGCAAGACGTATGGCAAAAGGAATTAAAATGGGAGTTGTAGCATCTAAACTAGCTTTGGAAGAAGCTAATATAGAAAATGTTGATGCAATCATTACTGGTACTGGAATGGGGTGTGTTCGCGATTCAGAAAAATTTGTAAGCGCAATTATTGATAATGATGAGCAGTATTTAACACCTACATCATTTATACAGTCTACACATAATACAGTTGGTGGACAAATAGCATTAGGGATTGGTTGTAAAGGATATAACTTTACTTATGTACATTCAAGTAATTCATTCGAATCATCATTGTTAGACGCAAAATTAATGCTTCAGAATAATGAAGTTAGTACTGTTTTAGTTGGTGGGGTAGATGAGTTAGGAACTCATACTACTAAATTATATAAGGTAGTTAATCATATTAAAGAGTATATTGAAAATTCATTAACCATATTAAATTCTAATACAAAAGGAGCAGTTTTTGGTGAGGGGGCTAATTTTTTCACTTTAGGGAATAAAAAGAAAAATTCTACTTATGCAGAAGTTGTTGGAGTTAAAATGTACAATACTTTAACTAGTTCTGTTTCTGATATAGCCGCACAATTTTTATCATTGCAAAAAATTGCAGTAGAGAATATTGATTTAATCATTTTAGGAAATAATGGAGATGTTACTTTTGATGAAAATTATAATGAATTAACTTTAGGGATGTTTGCAAACACCCAACAAGCATATTATAAACACTTATGTGGTGAGTTTAATACAGCCTCTTCTTTTGGGTTTTGGTTGGCTTCAAAAATACTGAAAAATCAACATCTTCCTAAAATAACAAAGTTAAATGATATCAATAAATCATCATTTAAATATGTGCTGTTGTACAATCAGTATAGAGGAAAGAATCATAGCTTTACGTTACTTCATAAATGTTAAAATTTAATACTATAAATATTTTTACCCTGATTTTAGTTGTTATTTTTCAATTAATATCAGTGCCAATATGGTTCTATATCTGCTTATTTTTGTTATGGTTGCTAATAACTGGAATTGGCTCATTGCATATTCGATGGAATTATCATGTTAATTCTTTAAATTATAATTATGACATTTCGCAAAAACATATAGCAATAACTTTTGATGATGGCCCACATCCTGAATTTACTGCTAAAGTGTTAGATTTATTAAAGCAAAATAATGCAAAAGGGACATTTTTTTGTATAGGGAAGCATATTGAATCACATCCTGAATTGTTTAAAAGAATAATTTCAGAGGGACATACAGTAGGAAATCATACCTTTAGTCATAAAAATAATTTTGGTTTTATAACAGGTAAAGAGGTTATTAAGGAGTTAGAAGCAACAAATAAATTAATTAGAAAAATTACAGGTCTAAAAATAAAATTATTCAGGCCTCCTTTTGGAGTAACTAATCCTCGAATTAAGAGGGCAATTAATCGTGTTGGATTACTATCTATTGGCTGGAGTGTAAGGTCTTTTGATACCACTTCAAAGTCTAAAATAGCTATTGTTAAATCAATAGAAAGAAACTTAAAAAAAGGAGATATTGTACTGCTACACGATACAAGTGAGAAGTCAGTTAAAATCTTGGAACAATTATTGTTATTTTTGAAGCAAAACAAATTTGAGTCCGTTACAGTTGATTCATTATTTAATATAAAAGCATATGCGTAATATTTTATACATACTTTTTTTAATTGTTACTACAACAGTTCATTCTCAAGAGAAAATGACCACTACTGAAGCTGCTATATTAAAAGAAAAAGTAAAAAGTCAAGCAGCAGGGACTAAAACAATCACGAGTGATTTTGTTCAGTACAAGCATTTGGATTTTTTAACAAATGATATTGTAACAAAAGGGAACTTGGCTTTTAAAACACCTAATTTAGTAAAATGGTCGTATGTAGAACCATTTGTTTATTCAGTGATTTTTAAAGAAGAAAATTTATATATCAATGATGAAGGGCAAAAAAGTGATGTAAACTTAAGTTCAAGCAAGCTGTTTAAACAATTAAACAAATTAATTGTAAATAGTGTTAAAGGAGATATGTTTAATACAGATGAATTTAAGATAAGTTATTTTAAAATAAAGGAGAATAGTGATATTCATTTTATACCGATAAATAAGAAAATTTCAAAATATATAAAAGCGTTTCATATTCAATTTAATAGTAAAGGTGATGTTATTGAAATAAAAATGATTGAACCTTCTGATGATTATACAAGAATTGTATTTAGTAATAGAGTTTTAAATAAAACAGTTTCTGATGCGGTATTTGCTCATTAGTATCTGCACTTGTTTAATAGGATGTGTATCTTATGTAAAAAAGAATAACTTTAAGGAAGTAACGATTACTGATAAAGTGGTGTATAATCCTTATTTTTCTGACAATTCTAAAGACTATGTGTATAAAGCTAAAATTGATGTTTATAATAAATCGTTTGGAGGAATTTTTATTGTAAAAAAAATAGCAGAAGCTAATCATAGAGTTGTTTTTACCACAGAAATGGGAAGTAAAATATTTGATTTTACGTTTCATAATGATGATTTTAAAGTAAATTACATCTTAGAGGAAATGGATAAAAAACTTTTCTTAAATATTTTAGAAAAAGACTTTAGGCTTTTAATTCGTGAAAATGTAAGTATATTCAGTAAATCAGTAAAAGGAATGTCAGAAATGCTTGAAACTAAAATACTTGGTAAAAAATATTATTACGCATTTAAACAAGGAAAACTAAATAGTATCACTAGAGTAAAAATGGGTAAGGAAAAATTACAACTCATATTCTCAGATATTAGTGATGCTACTGCAAAAAATATTCAGATATTGCACCATAATATTAAATTAACCATAAAATTAAAATCAATAAATTAAATGAAAAAAATAATTTTCTTCATAGTAGTAATGTTTAGTATGGTAGCTTTTTCACAAGCTAAATTGGGTTTTAGAGCTGGGGTAAATTTGGCTAAAATAACGGGGGGTAATTCTTCAACAAAAACAGATTTTTATGCAGGAGCAATGCTTAATGTGCATTTGTCAGACTTGTATGAACTGCAACCAGAATTGACATATTCTCGCCAAGGAGGTAGTTATGATACATCGTATAATTATTATGATTCTAATATTGGATCTAATGTAAATTCAGTTTCAAATATTGATGTAGAATTAAATTATATTTCTATAGGTTTGACTAATAAATTTTTTATACTTAAAGATGAAAAATTACATTTGTTGATAGGGCCAAGCGTTGATTTTAATTTTAAAAATAATTTAGTGAGTGTTGTTAATGGGAATTATGAAATTGATTATACGCCGATAGATGTTTCATTTTATGGAGGTATTGGATATCAATTTGATTTTGGATTAACGCTTGAAGCTAGGTATAAGCATGGTTTATTAGATATTGATTTTGATAATGATGATATTTATAATTCATCTACAGGGAAATATGAATCTAGTATTGAATTAAATTCGGTTATTCAATTTGGAGCTTCATATAGGTTTGATTTTTCAAAAAAAGAAGATTAATGTTGTTAAAAGATTTTTATAAAGTAAATAAACTGGAAACTGTTGAAAACAAAACAACAGTAGCTATAACAATCAATAAAAACCATGAGGTTTTTAAAGGACATTTCCCTGGGAATCCAGTTACACCAGGAGTATGCATGATGCAAATTATAAAAGAACTTACAGAAGAAATTGTTTCGGAAAAGTTATTCATGCAATCTTCAAGTAATATCAAGTTTATGGCAATTATTAATCCAGAAAAAACTCCTGATTTGGTATTGACTTTAGACATTTCTAAATCTGATGTTGGTTATAGAGTAAAAAATGTATCTAAATTTGACGATACAGTGGCATTAAAACTAACAACTAATTATAAAGTACTTTAGCTTTTTTGTATATGAAGTTATTTGCTATGTTTATATCAGTATTGTTTTTTAATATTCAGTCTATTGATTTGGATACTATACGGCAAGATTATAAGGAAGCATCACAGGATAAAACTAAAGTAAGTTTATTGAACACTCAATTAGCTTCGGTAACTAAAAAAGATAAACCAATATTTGTAGGATACAAAGGAGCGGCTATAGCACTGAAAGGTAGGTATGCAAAAAAAATAGCATTAAAAAAGAAGTTTTTTATTGAAGGGGTTACTTTAATAGAATATGCACTAAAAAAAGCACCAAAAAGTATTGAACTTCATTTTATTCGTTTAGGTATTCAGGAAAATACGCCTAGATTACTAAAGTATAAAGGGAACATTAAAGAGGATAAGGACTATATTTTATCGAATTTTAAATCAGTTAAATCTTTAAAATTAAAAGCGCATATTAAGGGATATGTTTTACAGTCTGAAGCGTTTACTGTTGAAGAAAAAAAACATTTTTGAATTAAGAACTATTCAAGTATCAAGTCATTGTGAATTCCATTTCAATTACAGATAGAATCATCAATTTAAATTGTTGTGTGTTGATACCAACATACAACAATGAGCGTACATTAAATAGGGTTATTGATGGTGTGCTAAAATATACTGAACATATCATTATTATTAATGACGGTGCAACTGATTCTACTATAGAAATATTAAAATCATATGCTAACTTAGAGCAAATTCATTTTCCTCAAAATAAAGGAAAAGGAGTTGCATTACGAGAAGGGTTTAAAAAAGGGTATGAATTAGGTTATTCATATGCGATCACTATAGATTCTGATGGACAACATTATCCAGAAGATATAGCCGTTTTTATTACGGCTATAGAGGAATCACCTGGAAGTTTACTGATAGGAGATAGAAATATGACTCAGGAGGGAATTCCTAAAAAGAGTAGTTTTGGAAACAAATTTTCTAACTTTTGGTATACTTTTGAAACAGGAGTAAGACTAACCGATACACAATCTGGCTATCGATTGTACCCATTAAAAAAATTAGCGTCCCTTAATTATTTTACAAACAAATTTGAGTTTGAAATAGAAGTAATTGTTCGTGCATCTTGGAAAGGTATTACAGTTAAAAACGTGCCAATTAAAGTGTTGTATGATGAATCAGAACGTGTGACTCATTTTAGACCAATAAAGGATTTTACACGTATTAGTATTTTAAATACAATATTGGTGCTAATTGCTTTACTCTATATAAAACCAAGAGATCTTTTTAGGAAGCTAAAAAAAAAAGGAATTAAACGTTTTTTTTTAGAAGATTTCCTCCAAAATTCCGATTCAAAAGAAAAGAAAGCTTTATCAATCGCTTTGGGAGTATTTATCGGAGTTTCTCCATTTTGGGGCTTTCAAACAGCATTAGTTCTTTTTTTAGCAATTGCCTTAAAGTTAAATAAAGTAATTGCATTTACTTTTTCTAATATAAGTTTGCCAATATTTATTCCGTTTATTATTTATGGGAGTTTTCAAGTAGGAGCTTATGCGCTTGGCTCTGAGCCAGTGATTACTTCTATACAAAATATAAAATTTGAAAATATAGATTTTAAATCGCATTTGTCTCATTACTTAATAGGTAGTTTTTCTTTAGCAATTTTATTAGCTTTGCTGTTTGGTACTCTAGGGTATATTACTCTATATGTATTTAGTAAAAATAAAAAATAGTGGAGCGTTTTTTTTACAAAATATATTTAAATATTAAAGCACGTAAAGTGCTTGCTTTAGTAATATCAATAATGTTATTAGTAGCGTTATCATTCCTGTCATTTCAATTAAAATTTGAGGAAGATATAACCAAACTTATACCCGAAAATGAAGAGGCAGTTACTTTAAACAAAGTATTAAATCAAATTGATTTTGCTGATAAAATTGTAGTTCATTTAAAAGTAAAAAAAGAAGGAAATGTTACTCAGTTGACACAAGCTGCTACACAATTAATAGAAAATATAGAAAAAGATTGTAGTAATTATGTAACTGAAATTCAAGGCGTAATTAATGATGCTGATTTTGAAGAAACATTAGATTTTGTATATGATAACTTACCGTTGTTTTTAACGCCAGAAGATTATACTACAATAAAACAAAAAACAACAATTGAGGCAATTCAAAAAAGTACAGGAGACAATTATAAAACATTAATATCTCCATCAGGATTTGTTGCAAGAAATACCATTTTAAAAGATCCTTTCGGGATAAGTTTTTTAGGACTTCAGAAATTAAAAGAATTACAAGTTGGAGATGATTTCATTATAAAAAATGGATTTGTAGTTACAAAAAACGAGAAGCACTTATTGTTATTTTTAAAACCAAAACTGGCATCTAACGAAACTGATAAAAACACTGCTTTTGTAACAAAATTGAATTCTTTAAAAAAGAAGTTAAATGCTACGTTTAAGAACAAAGTATCGGTAGGATATTATGGCGCTACAGTTGTTGCAGTTGCAAATGCAAACCAGATCAAAACAGATATTAAGTTAACAGTGAGTATTGCTTTATCTATATTGTTTATACTATTGATCTTTTTTTATAAAAAAATAAATATTCCTTTAATATTATTTGTTCCAACTGTGTTTGGGGCATTACTGGCAGTTAGTATGTTATATGTTTTTAGAGGAACTATTTCAGCTATTTCAATAGGTATTGGATCTATTTTATTAGGTATAACCTTAGATTTTTCATTACATATTCTTACACATTACAGAAATAATGTTGATGTAAAGAAATTATATCAAGATGTTACCAGGCCAATTGTAATGAGTAGTATTACAACAGCATTGGCGTTTTTATGTTTATTATTTATAAAATCAAGAGCATTACAAGATTTAGGGATATTTGCTGCTGTAAGTGTTTTTGGGGCTGCATTTTTTGCATTGTTATTAATTCCTCATTTATATAAGCCAGGAAATGTAAAAGAGGGAAAGTCGAATTTTATTGACACTATAGCAAAATTTGAATTTAGTAAAAATAAAGTGTTATTAATTTCATGTTTGTTACTTTTTGTAGTTTCTATATTTAACTATAATGATGTATTGTTTGATAAGGATATTTCAAAAATGAACTATCAAACTCAGGAGTTGCTAGATGAAGAAAAATCGCTAAATAGTTTATTAAATACTGCTTCAAAATCATTATATATTGTCGCTCATGGTAAAACATTAAACGAGGCTTTATCTGAAAACCAAAACGTATATACTTCACTTAAATCTTTTAAAGAGCAACAAAAAATCATCAGTTTTAGCTCAGTAGCTTCTGTTATTTTAAGTGCAGCACATCAGCAAAACAAGATTAATAAATGGAATAATTTCTGGACTAAAGATAAACAAGAAAGTATTCAAGATGAGTTGATTGCTAGTGGAAAATCATATGGTTTTAAAACATCTACATTTAATCAGTTTTATAATAAACTCAATGATAAACAAGAGGTGCTGAGTATTTCAGCATATCAAAAAATTAAGGCGTTGAATATGAAGGAGTATATTTCTGCTTCTGAAAATTTCTTTACAGTATTATCATCATTAAAAGTTGATGAAACTAATTTGGGAACAATTAAATCATTTTTTGAAGGGAATAAAAAAGTAGTTGTTATTGATCGACAAGCAATGAATGAAACCTTTTTAAATGGGTTTAAAAATAATTTCAACACTTTATTAATGTATTCTTTCATTGCTGTTTTACTGGTCTTGTTTTTATTTTTTAAGCGGATAGAATTAGTATTGATTACGATATTGCCAATAGCATTAACTTGGTTAGTTACAATTGGTTTAATGGGGGTATTTGGTTTGTCATTTAATATATTTAATATCATTATTTCTACATTCATTTTTGGTTTAGGTGTAGACTACGCAATCTTTATGACTAATGGACTAATTAAGGAATATGAAACTGGTGAGTATCATTTACCAATTTACAGAACCTCAATTATTTTATCGGTTATTACAACAATATTGGGAGTGGGAGTTTTAATTTTTGCAAAACATCCGGCGCTGTATTCTATTGCCTTAGTCTGTTTGTTAGGGGTATTGACAGCACTAGTAATTACATTTGTAATTCAACCGATAGTTTTTAGAGCTATTATAACCAATAGAGCTAAAAATGGTTTAGCTCCATTAGAATTTAGAAAAACTATTCATTCCATTATATCGTTTACATTTTACGGATTGGGAGGCATGTTATTATCATTAATAGCAATAACTATTTTGAAGGTATTACCAATTAATAAAAAAAACAAGTTTAAATGGTTGCATGGAGCAATGGGAAAGCTGGCTACTTCAGTGTTGTATTCAAATCCGTTTGTAAATAAAAGTGTATTATTAAATAAAGAAACTTTTAAAAAGCAAGTAGTAATTATAGCTAATCATACATCATTTTTGGATACACTAGCGATTGCTTTAGTAACTCCAAAAGTAATTTTTTTGGTGAACGATTGGGTTTATAAATCCCCTATATTCGGGCAATTGGCAAAAGTTGCTGGGTATTATCCTGTTTCAAGTGGTGTTGATAGAAGTTTGGATCATTTAAAAGAAAAAATGAGTCAGGGGTATTCTTTAGTTGTTTTCCCTGAAGGAAAAAGAATGTTTTCTAATAAGTTAGGTAGATTTCACAAAGGGGCTTTTTTTTTAGCAGAAGAATTAAAATTAGATGTTCTCCCGTTGTATATTCACGGAAATTCAGAAGTATTGCCTAAAAGTGATTTCATTATATATGATGGAGCTATAACGGTTAAAGTAGGCGATAGAATTGCAATCAATGATCCAGTTTTAGGAAGTTCTGTTAAAGAGAAAACTAAAAGTATTAGTAAGATATTTAAGGAAGGTTTTCAGAATTTTCGAGAAGAAGTTGAAACATCAACATATTTTAAAAAATTAATCCTGAGTAATTTTGTATATAAATCAGAAGCTATTTATACTACAGTAAAAAAAGATTTAGAGAAAAACATAACGTTGTATCATGATGTATCGCAGCTAATTGAATTAAAGGCAAAAGTATTGCATATTTCTGATGATTTTGGGCAGTTTGATTTATTACTGAACTATTATAGTAATACACGTAAAATAACTACTTTTATTGCTGATGAAGTTAAAATAAAAGTTGCTAAGAATAATTTTATAGGAAAAGATCGAGTTATAAATTATATTGACAAACTTTCAGAGGTTTCTAATATTGATACATTGCTGGTAACTGCAATTATTGATATTAAAAGTATAGATTTAACTTCAGTCAAAAAGGTAATTATAGTAAAAGAAAGTATAGCAACGGCTTCTTTAATAGAAGTAGGCTTTAGAATTACTAAACAAAACAATAAATGTATTGTTTTAATGAGAAAATAATAATGGAAGAGAACACTTATGATATTGTAATTATTGGTAGTGGGTTAGGCGGGTTAGTATCGGCTTTAATTTTTGCTAAAGAAGGATATAAAGTCTGTGTGTTAGAAAAGAACAACCAATTTGGTGGAAACCTGCAAACTTTTGTGCGTGATAAAAGTATTTTTGATACTGGAGTACATTATATTGGAGGTTTGGATAAAGGTGAAAATTTACATAAATATTTTAAGTATTTAGGGATTATGGATGATCTAAAACTTAAAAAAATGAATGAAGATAATTATGATATTATTACTTTTGAAGGTGATCAAATAAACTACCCTCATGCGCAAGGTTATGAGAATTTTATAGCACAATTATCAGAAAAATTTCCAGAAGAAAGAGCTGCTATTGTAGCTTATTGTGATAAAATAAAAGAAACGTGTAATAGCTTTCCGTTATACAATTTACAAATAGGTGATGCGTATTATGACAATACTGATTTACTTTCTTTAAAAATTAAAGATTACATAGAAAGTATTACTGATAATAAAAAGCTACGTGCAGTTTTAGTGGGATCAAATTTTTTATATGCTGGAGAAGATAACACTCCTTTTTATGTTCATGCATTATCAATAAACTCATATATTCAAAGTTCGTGGCGTTGTGTAAATGGAGGAAGTCAAATTTCTAAATTACTGATTAAGCAAATACGAAATTTAGGAGGTAAAGTTTTAAAATATAAAGAAGTTACGGATTTTGGTTTTAAAGATAAAAAGTTAATATCTGCTAAAACTAAAGATGGAAAGGAGTATTTTGGAACTCAGTTTATATCTAATATAGAGCCTAAGTATACCTTAAAAATGCTAGGTAAAAATAAAATGCGTAAAGCATATACCAAGCGTATAGAAAGTATTAAAAGTGTCATATCTGCTTTTAGTGTTTACTTTGTATTTAAGCCAAAAACATTTAAATATTTAAACCATAATCACTATCACTTTAAAGATGTGAATAGGGTTTGGGATGCTCAAGAGTATACTCAAGAATCATGGCCAGAAGGCTACATGCTATCAGTAGGAGCAA
>Ga0105354_1001107_pt1 | contig 16672 bp, 17 predicted proteins | sample GOMGulsemesocosm_FD_83658 | JGI IMG/M metagenome (GOLD analysis project Ga0105354, IMG submission 83658) | Methane-oxidizing microbial communities from mesocosms in the Gulf of Mexico - GOM9B Gulf of Mexico | ecosystem: Environmental > Aquatic > Marine > Cold seeps | place: USA: Gulf of America...
CCGGGAGAATTTCCGTATGCATCAGGATTGTACCCGTTTAAACGTACAGGTGAAGATCCTTCACGTATGTTTGCTGGAGAAGGTGGACCAGAACGTACCAACAAGCGTTTCCACTATGTAAGTGCGGGAATGCCAGCAGCACGCTTGTCTACAGCTTTTGATTCGGTTACATTATATGGAAATGATCCAGATGTAAGACCAGATATTTATGGTAAAATTGGTAATGCAGGAGTTTCTATTTGTTGTTTAGATGATGCAAAGAAATTATATTCTGGTTTCGATTTAGCTGATCCAATGACATCGGTTTCGATGACAATTAACGGTCCAGCACCTATGTTGTTAGGATTCTTTATGAATGCTGCCATCGACCAACAATGTGAAAAGTACATAAAGAAGAATGGTTTAGAAGCTGAGGTTACAGCAAAAATTGAAAAGATATACGCAGCTAAAAGAATTGATCGACCACAATATCAAGGTGAGTTACCTGAAGGTAATGATGGTTTAGGTTTATTCTTATTGGGAGTAACTGGAGATCAAGTATTACCAGCGGATGTGTATCAGGAAATAAAAGTGTATACCTTAAGTTCCGTACGTGGTACGGTACAAGCGGATATACTAAAAGAAGACCAGGCACAAAACACCTGTATTTTCTCTACAGAATTCGCATTGCGATTAATGGGAGATGTACAAGAATACTTTATAGAAAAGAACGTACGTAATTTCTATTCTGTTTCTATATCAGGATATCATATTGCAGAAGCAGGAGCAAATCCTGTAACGCAATTGGCATTAACTTTAGCGAATGGATTTACCTATGTAGAATACTATTTAAGTAGAGGAATGGATATTAATAAATTCGGACCAAACTTATCATTCTTCTTTTCTAATGGTATTGATCCAGAATATGCAGTAATCGGACGTGTAGCACGTAAGATTTGGGCAAAAGCATTAAAGTATAAATACGGAGCTAATCCAAGAGCTCAAATGTTGAAATATCATATTCAAACTTCTGGTCGTTCATTACATGCACAAGAGATTGATTTTAATGATATTCGTACAACATTACAAGCGTTATATGCAATTTATGATAACTGTAACTCATTACATACCAATGCGTATGATGAAGCTATTACAACACCTACAGAAGCATCTGTTCGTAGAGCAATGGCAATACAGTTAATTATCAATAAAGAATTAGGGTTAACTAAAAATGAAAATCCAATTCAAGGTTCTTTTATTATTGAAGAATTAACTGACCTTGTTGAAGAAGCAGTATTACTAGAATTTGATAGAATTACGGAACGTGGTGGAGTATTAGGTGCAATGGAAACAATGTACCAACGTTCTAAAATTCAGGAAGAGAGTTTGTATTACGAAACATTAAAACATAATGGAGAATTTCCAATTATTGGGGTAAACACTTTCTTAAGTAAAGATGGTTCGCCAACGGTTACTCCAGATGAGGTAATACGTGCAACAGAAGAAGAGAAACAGTATCAAATAGATATGTTAGGAGACTTACATGCAATGCATGATACTGCTAAGATGTTAAAGGATCTACAGGTTGCTGCCGTAAATAATGAAAATATCTTTGACAAATTAATGGATGTTTGTAAAGTAGCTTCTTTAGGAGCTATTACAGAGTCGCTATTAGAAGTAGGAGGACAGTATAGAAGAAACATGTAAGCAGAGAGCCACTTTTTGCTTTTGCAAAAAGTATGCGAATCGCTTATGCCGAAACCGACTTTAGGAGGTGTTTGGTATCTCAAATATAGAACTGATTTTACTTTTATAAAAAATGTAGAATCTGTTGTTAGAACTTTATAGTAAACAAAGAATCCCAGACTAAACTTTAGTCTGGGATTCTTTTTTTGTAGCCCTAAATAATTAGTGTAATTTAGTACGCAATCCAAAATTAAATTAATGGTATCAGCTATAGGATATTATGTTACAGCGATCGTGTGTGTTATTACCTCATTTGTAATTCATCGTATTTATTATAAAGAAAAAAGAAGACAAGCTTCTGCTATTTCTCTTAACGGAATCAAGTGGTTTGGATTGGCGATTTTTTCATGGGGATTAGGAGCTCTAGTAGAGATTACCTTAATTTCAATTTTAGGTTTGGAAACAAACCATAAACTCATCGTTAGTTTTGGCGTGTTTTTTTCTTTGATTAATTCACTTTTTATACTCATGTCACTACCTTCAATTGAACATGAAGGGAAGCGAAATTTAGTCATACAAATAATTGAACGCTTTTCAGAAAAGGAAGTATTTGTAATATTCGGAGGGGTATTACTTATGCTAGGCTCTGTTTTTTTAGTGTCGTTTTATACTAGCAATCAGGATATTTCAAACAACAGTGTTATTTGGTTGATAGACATACCAATATCCTTAGTAGTGGCATTTTCTTTGTTAAATGAGTTAAATAAAGCATTTAGGAAAAGAGGAATGAAGTTTATGTATTTACCAACATTTGCATTATTCTTATTAATAGTAATCGCAGTTCTACATCGTATAGTTCCAGATCATCAAGCTATAAAATTAATGGATTTGTCAAATTGGAATTTTATAGGGGTGTTAACGGCATTGTCTTTTAAATTCCTATTTGTGTTATTGTTTACCATATTATTATATAGTTGGAAGTTATTAGCAGAAAAAGAAGAACAACATACAGAGTTCACTAAATTACAACTAGCAAAATCACAATTAAACATTTAAAAGATGATTTGGCTATTCGAAAAAAGAAATACAAAAAGCTAAAGAAATCTTCTAAAGTTGAATTATCAGATCGTCAAAAGGAGGTATTGGCTAATTTAGGAGTTTGTGGTAGTATAATGTCTTATACTGAAATGGCAGAAGCGATGCATATTGGGGTAGATGGATTTCAAGCACATATTTATCAAATTAAAAAAGTACTTAACATTTCAGGAAGTGGTGGTAAAAAGCAATTGATAGAATACGCAGTAGATAATAATTTATTAGGATTTGCTACTATCCAAAAATATAATAATGAAAGTTAGTTTATGGTGTGAATAGCGCACATTTTTAATGTTCTTTATTTAGTTTTTTATACGAGAATTAATAAAATTTATTTACTATATAAATCATTTAATTGTTTCTTCTTCAGTAATTATTGCTTTCATATATTAAATTTTATAGTGTAACAAACGCCCTTATTTACAGAAGAATCTATTTGTATAGTTGCATTTAATTGAAGGACTAGGACCTTAATTAATTTCATTCCTAAACTTGAATTTGTTTTATTCTCTTCTTCTATCCCAGATCCATTATCTGCAATTATCATTGAGATTTCATTCTTTTTTTTTACGAACATCTATGCGTAGATAAGGGTCCGTTTTAAAGGCGTATTTAAATATGTTTGTGATAATTTCATTTAGAATTAAACTACATGGAACCAGTAAATCCATATTAAGTTTAAATTCATCGATATGAATATCTTGTTTAAATTATTCATTCTCATTAAGGTGTGTGGAAGAAATGTTTACAACAAGTTCTTCTATATATGGTTTTACAAAAATTTCTCCTGAGATATCTGATTGATACATTTTTTCATGAACCAAAGAAATAGCTGAAATTCTCTGTTTACAATTTTTAATAACTCGCTTTAGCTCTTCATCAGAGGATTTATTAACTTGGAGTGAAAGTAGGCTTGATACAACTTGTAGGTTGTTTTTAATCCTGTGGTGAATTTCTTTTAATAAAATATCTTTTGCATTTGCTATTTTACGCTCATTTATTGCCACTGATACGACCATAAAATAATCAAGTACATCATGTTTGTCATAAATAGGAGAGATAGTTGACTCAAACCATAATTCTCTTTTATCAGGTGTTAATAACATACCTTCATGAACACTAGCCTTTCCCGTGTTTTTTGAATCCTGAAGTTTTTCTAGCATAGTATTTCTGAATTTTTATGGATAAAAATCTAAAGGAAATGTTTTTCCATAAAATGAGTCAATATCTTTAATGTTAAGAGCTTCAATTCCTGCTCGACTCATATATTGCAAGTTGAAATTTGGGCCTATCACTTTTGTGCAAACTGGTGAGTTTTCAAGCCAATCCTTACTTTTTATTTCTATGCTTTTAATATCTTTTTCAGAATCAGTTGTTTTCTTCATGACTTGCTTTTTTTTCTATTAGTTTACAATAGATGATAATGTTGCTAACATTGGGATAAAAAAGTTGCTTTAATTCTTAATACGAAGTTAACTGTTTTTTAAGAGAATATCAAGGGAATTAACATGCTTAACCATGTACTTAAGTACTTGCTTAATTAATTTTCATCATTACGTAAGTCTTTGATTTTGTTTGATTGTTATCAACTTAGCAGTAATCAAAATTAAAAAACGAATGAAACGTACATTAGCTTTAGTATCACTTTTAATAATGCCATTTATAACGTTGGCACAATCAAATTCTTCAAATTTAGATGAGAAGATTAATCAACTTTTCGCTGATATTACAGGATGGTTTCCTGCAGCGATGTTTGCAAAAATTCCAATAACTGAATCTGTAGGTGTACCATGGGTATTAATTGTATTAATAGTAGGAGCTGCTTATTTTACTATTTACTTTAAGTTTATAAATTTCAGTGGCTTTTTTACTGCCATTAATGTAGTAAGAGGAAAATATGATGCTGTAGATGTACATGAAGCTCAAGAAGATATTCTAAAAACAATTAAAATTGAAGGAGCAGGAGAGGTATCGCATTTTCAAGCGCTTACTGCAGCGCTTACTGCAGCGCTTTCAGCAACAGTAGGTTTAGGAAATATTGCTGGAGTAGCGATAGCTTTATCTATTGGTGGTGCTGGAGCTACTTTTTGGATGATTCTAATAGGTTTATTAGGAATGGCCTCCAAATTTGTAGAATGTACCTTAGGGGTTAAATACCGAGAAATTTCAGATGATGGTACTGTATTCGGAGGGCCAATGTATTACCTGAAAAAAGGATTGGGAGAATTAGGCTTTAAAAATGTAGGAAAAATACTAGCTGTTATTTTTGCCATCATGTGTGTGGGAGGATCTTTTGGTGGTGGAAATATGTTTCAAGTAAATCAAGCTTTTAAATTATTTGAATATGTAACTGGGGGTGAACAAAGCTTTATCTATGGTAAAGGCTGGTTGTTTGGCTTAGTGATGGCAATTTTAGTAGGAATTGTAATCATTGGAGGTATCAAAAAAATAGCCAAAGTAACTGATAAGATTGTCCCATTTATGGTTGGTGTTTATGTGTTGGCAGTGCTAACTATTTTAGTAATGAATTACACAGAAATCCCTAATGCTTTTATGGCAATCATAAACGGTGCATTCAGCCCAATTGGTGTTGTTGGTGGAATAGTAGGAGTATTGGTGCAAGGATTTCAACGGGCTGCTTTCTCTAATGAAGCAGGTATAGGTTCTTCTTCTATTGCGCATTCTGCTGTTAAGACCAATTATGCAGCAAGTGAAGGTTTAGTAGCATTGTTAGAACCTTTTATAGATACTGTTGTAGTCTGTACAATGACCGCTTTGGTGCTAATTATTACAGGACAAATTACTACTGGAATGAGTGTTTCTAATGAGCAAGGAGCTGTTTTGACAGCAAAAGCTTTAGAAAGCGGAATATCTTGGTTTCCGTATCTACTAGCAGGAGCGGTAATTTTATTCGCCTTTTCATCTATGATCTCTTGGTCGTATTATGGATATCAAGCATGGTCTTATTTGTTTGGTAGAGATAAACGAACGGGTAATGCATATAAAATTATTTTTTGTGTTTTTACCGTTATTGGAGCAGCAGCGAGTTTAGGCGCAGTAATCAATTTTTCAGATGCATTAGTATTTGCAATGATGGTACCTAATATGATTGGTTTGGTATTGCTAGCCCCTAAAGTACGTCAAGAACTGAAACGATATAAGCAGGCAATTTTAGATAAAGTGTAGTGTTTTTCGTAAATTTATATAAGAAAAATGCATCTTTTTAAACAATTTTGCGTCTACTATATGAATTTAAAACATAAAGATCATGAAAAACGATAAAACATGCAGCTGTAACTGCGAAAGCTGTCAGAATGGAAATTGTACAAACTGTACTTGTGAATCATGTACTTGTACTGGGTGTAATTGTTAATTAATTCTCCCTCTCAATAATTTTCGGAGGGAGTATTTTAATCAAATTATAAAATATGAACAGTACAGAATTATGGGAAACCTATCATGCAGATATTACACGTTTCATTTTTAGTAAAGTTAAAAATGAGCAGGTGACTAATGACCTTGTTCAAGAAACATATATAAAAGCACATACAAAATTAGATGATTTGAAAGATGAATCTAAAGAGAAGTCATGGTTGTTAACGATTGCTCGCAATACGACAATGGACTATTTTAAAAAAAGTTCTAAAACAGTTTCGCTAAAAGAATATGATATTGTTGATGAGTTTTGGGAAGAAGAAAAGCATTCTGCAAAAGATTGTTTACCAGGGATTATTAAACATTTACCTAAAAAATATCGTGACCCATTGTTTCTTTCTGATATTAAAGGAAGGAAACAAGCAGAGGTAGCAAAACAATTAAAGTTACTTTTAGCAACAGTGAAATCACAAATTCAACGCGCTAGAAAGCTTATTGCACAAGGCTATATGGATTGTTGTGATTATACCATAAATGATAAAGGTTTTTTAGTAGGAGAAACTAAAGAAAAAGATAATTGTAAAGTATGTGGTTAGTTAATCCTCCAAGGCGGGTTTTTTCTATTAGCGCCAGCAGAATATATAATAAGCTGATTTCCATCAGGGTCTTTTAAGTAAGCTTCCTTCCATAGCCATGGCTGTTCTGTTGGTAGTTGGTCAAATACAATTCCTTTATGGGTTAGCTTTTTAACCGTTTCATTCAAATTCTCTACTTCAAAGTATACACTAATACCTGTTCCAATTGCTAATTTGTCTACTAAATGTAATGAGAAAGTACTACCCCCTGTTAGGCATTCAAACCTGGCATAGCGAGGAAGTGATTCTACAATTAACTTGAATCCTAAATTCTGATAGAAAGCTACCGCCTTTTCTAAGTTTAAAGACGGTAGCGTTATTTGATTTAAATTCATATCGTTATTTTTTTAAGTTTTAATTGCTGTCTCAATATAAATAGTAATAGCATACAAATAAGAGCTAAAGCTGTAACAATATACCAAGTGTTGTCATAGCCAATACTTTCAATCAAGTGCATTCCTCCATTATGACTAAAAATATGTGCTACAGAAAAAGATATACTGTATAATGCCATATACTCTCCTTTATTACCACCTTTAGATCTGTCCATAGCAAAAGCGTTAGAAAATGGAAATGCAATCATTTCACCAAAAGTCACTAATAACATACTTACAATCAAAATACCAACCCATGACGTGGTTGTTAATACGATAAAGCTTAGTCCAGTTAGCACAGCACCAATTAACATCAACCCTGATTTTGTGCGCTTACTATTTTCTAGCCATTTTACTAGAGGCATTTCCAAAGCAAAAATGATAAATCCATTCATACCCATTAATAGGCCAATTTCAAATTCACTTAATGAATGTGCCTCTTTGTAATAAAGTGGTATAGTTGAAAAGAATTGTAAAAATACAATTCCGAACAAAGACATGGCAACTAGGAAAATCCAAAAGGTTTTATCGCTATAAGCAGATTTTGGGTTAACAACTTTAATTTCTTCTATAGTTTTAGCGGTCTTAGGGTTCAGTACATTAAGTAGTAAAATACTTGCTAAAATACAAGTAATACCATCTACCCAAAATAAACCACCATAACTCAAATAGGTGATAATCAATCCTCCTGCAGCAGGTCCAGCAGAAAACCCTAGGTTTATTGCCAAACGAATCAAAGTTAGTGAACGTATTTTGTTTTCTGGTTTGCTATATGCACTTAATGCTACAAACATCGCTGGCCTAAAGGTATCTGCTACTATCATTACTAAAAATATTCCTAAACAAAAAGAGCTAAATGTAGTTTGGTATTGCAAAGCAATAAATAAAAATCCGGTTCCAAATAAGCTAAATAGCATTACTTTATAATAGCCAATTTTGTCGGTTAATTTTCCTCCTAACCATGAGCCAGCAACAGAACCTAAACCAAAAGCTGACATAACCCACCCTACATTACTAAGAGAAAAATCCAAGCTTTCCGTTAAGTATAAGGATAGAAATGGGATAACCATTGTACCTGCTCGGTTAATTAAAGTAATAAGTGCTAGCCACCAAACTTCTTTAGAGAGGCCTTTAAAAGAATCGATGTAATTAAAATATAATTTTTTCATAATAATTTGAATTTGTAAGTCAGTTGATAAGCTGACTTCAGTTAGTTTAAAAATGTGTTTTTGGAAAGTGATATAAAGATAAAACGCCCAACTGAAAAGTTGGGCGTTTATATATTGTATTAATTTATACCGTTATTGAAATAACAAATAAATACAACAGCCCGAACTCCTCTTTTGAGAAACCCTATCGACCCTTTTATTTATTTGTTTGCAATTCATGTTTGTAGTAATTGAGGTGCAAGCTATATAATTTTTGAATATAAAGACTTACTTTTGATGTAAAATATTTTTAGAATGAAAAAAGTAGTAGTGTTATTATTGTTTGTAATGTCAGGTGTTTATGCCCAAAATACTGAGGAGATAAAGGATATTAAAGCACATCAGGAAGAACAAAATACTCAGTTTATGACCAAAGGTGAATCACCACTAACGGAAACTGATAGGAAGCATTTTAAAGGGCTTGAGTTTTTTAGAATTGATTTAAATTATAGAGTAGAAGCGACATTTGTTAGAATAGAAAATGAATCACCATTTAAAATGATGACTTCCACGGATAGGCTTCCTGAATATGTAAAATACGGAGAATTGCATTTTGAATTGAATAATAAAAAGTTGCAGTTAAATGTGTATCAAAATACAAAACTGATTGAAAAACCTGAGTATAAGGATTATTTGTTTATCCCTTTTACCGATAAAACTAATGGAGAAACTAGTTACGGAGGAGGAAGATATGTGGATTTTAAAATACCTACGACAAATAAAGTAATCCTTGATTTTAACAAAGCATATAATCCATATTGTTCATATTCAAGTAGATATTCATGTCCCATCCCTCCAAAGGAGAATCATTTAGAAATAGCAATTAATGCTGGGGTAAAAGCATATATTAAAAACCATTAAAATGGGAAGGAAAAGAAGAAAAAGAGTTAGTTGTCCAAATTGCGATAAACAGTTAAAAGAAGACATGAATTTTTGCCCAAATTGCGGACAGGAAAACCATATAAAAAGGGTTTCCATGAAAATGCTTGTGACTGATTTTTCTTCAACATATTTTTCCTTTGATTCTAAATTATTTGCATCACTAAAGTATTTATTAACCAAACCAAGCTTTCTTTCGCTTGAATATTTGAATGGGAAAATAGAAGCGTATTTACGACCAATTAGACTATATATATTTATCAGTTTTGCCTTCTTTTTACTTAATAGTATCTCTTCGGGAGATAGTATTTCTAATGAAATTAATCTTGCTCAAGATGGAAATACTACAACAATAGAGGAGGTTAAAAGTGAATTTAAAAAAGCGAAAACACTAAAGAATGATAGCGAAGATGTTGCTCTTTCAGAAATAGATGAATTACTGTTTGATGGAAAAATTACAAAGATACTATCTGACAAGAAAGAACTAAAATTGTTTCTACTGTTTTTAAAGTCTAAACTACCAATTCTGTTTTTCTTTTTAATACCTATTTTAGGAGTAATACTATTTTTGTTTTTTTATAAAAAAAAGTATTTCTATGTCGATCATTTGGTATTTGCATTACACCTGCAATCATTTGTGTTTGTATTACTTATTGTAAGTCTGTTAATTGATTGGGTATTTAAAGTGGATTTAACATTTTTTGCTATTCTAGGCTTATTGATTTACGGTTTTATAGCGGCAAGAAAATTTTACGATTTAGGAAGAATAAGTACTTTTATCCGCTTATCTTTTGTAGGACTAACACACGTTATTTTAAGTACTGTTATTTTTGGATTCTTCTTTTTAGTAGTTCTTAAATATTATAATGTATAGCCTAATTAGCTTTATTTTTTTATTAAAAAAATAAAGCTAATTAGGCTATAATCAGTTTTTTATAATTAATTTTGATTAACTTCTTAATTACTTATATAACGTAATAGCATTCACTATAAATTCTCCCTATTTAAATTTGCGCTAAATTTTTTAAACCAATTCCCTGTGGCAAACAATAGGAGAAAAAGGATTTATTGTCCGAATTGTAAAAGTCAGTTAAAGGTACATATGAATTTTTGTTTTGACTGTGGTCAGGAGAATAACATTAAAAGAGCTTCCATAAAAATGCTTTTGAATGATTTTTTTTCAACCTATTTTACTGTGAATTCAAAGTTGTTGCTTACCTTAGAACTATTGTTGACTAAACCAAGTTTTTTATCAATAGCCTATTTAAATGGTGAAATAGAAGGGTATTTACGTCCAATTAGGCTGTATGTTTTTATCAGTTTTGTGTTTTTTTTATTATCAACAAATGTAACATCATATAAAAGCACAATAGAACGTATTAATTTAGCATTAAATGAAATTCCAGTAACTATTGGTGACTTGGATGATGGTTTTAATGAATCAGAAAAAGTACCCAAGATAAATGAGAATGCAATAGATAGAAAAATAGAAAAAATATTCTCTACTGAACGAGAAACCACTATTTTTTTTAATTATATGTTGGCAAAGTTTCCCATAGTATTATTTGTCATGATACCTGTTTTAGGCTTTCTTTTTTATCTTTTTTTCTACAGTAAAACCTATTATTATATTGATCACTTAATATTTTCATTGCATTTGCAATGCTTTTTATTGGCGTTACTTATTATTTTAACTACAATTGATTGGTTATTAAAAATAGACTTGAGTATGGCCGCTTTTTTAGGATTACTAGTTTATGGATATATAGGAGCATTGAAGTTTTATAAAAAAACGAAGCTAATGACATTTTTAAAACTTAGCTTGATAGGTGTTTTTCACTCAGGCTTAATAGTTGTAGTATGTATATTGTTTTTTTTACTAGTAATGCAGACATACAGTGTATAATCGGCGAAATATGAAAGAGCTATTTTACCAAATACATACCTAAAAATACGGCTAAAAAACCAAGAATAAAACTACCAATGGTGTAGAGTGCGAAAGAAAGAAAATCACCTGATTTCAAAAATTGCTGATTTTCATATGCAAAAGCTGAAAATGTAGTAAAACCTCCACAAAAACCTGTAGCTAATAATAAGGTTTGGTTTTGTGAAAGAAGACTTCCTTTGGCCGATAAGCCTAAGATAAGTCCTATTAATAGTGAACCAATAACATTCACGGCAAAAGTTCCGTAAGGAATTATTGAGTTGTCAATATTTAACCCTTTACTGATTAAGTAGCGTAATACACTACCTAAACCTCCTCCTAAAAAAACAAATAATATAGCTTTCATCTCGGCAATGGGTTTATATTATACGAGTACCGATAGCTTTCGGAATGTCTCGAATAAAAAATGTTATTAAAAATTATTTTCTACTGTGCCTCCACAGAGGTAGATGATTTACTGGCGAAGATATAAAAAAATACGGATAGGGTTGAAATTGTGAATATCTATTATAAGTATTCGTATTAAAGGGGCTATGAACACTTATATTTGTCCTCTTAAAAAAAAATAAGTTATGAGCACAACTTGGTATGAATGTAAAGTAAAATATAGAAAATTAGATGATAACGGAGTTCAAAAAGTAACTACCGAACCTTATTTGGTTGATGCAATGTCATATACGGAAGCGGAATCTAGAATTACTGAAGAAATGTCAATGTACATTAGCGAGGAATTTATGATCACAAATATCAAAGTGGCAAATTTTGCTGAGATTCATCCGTTTGAAAATTCGGATCGTTGGTTTAAAACAAAAGTTTCTTTAGTTGCTTATGATGAAGAAAGCGGTAAAGAAAGAAAATCGAACATGTATTTATTAATTCAAGCCAATGATCTCAAAGAAGCTTTTGATAGTACAAACTTAGTAATGAAAGATACTATGGGAGATTATACTATTCCATCAATAGCTGAATCTCCAATTATGGATGTATTCCCTTATTTTGATGGAGAAATAGATAAGCTAGAACGATTTAATAAGCTCAAGGCGGTAAGTGAGCCTATTGTAGAAAACGTAGTTGAGGATGCAATAGAAAAAGAAGAGGAATTGGTTTAGGTTTTAAGTAAAATATAAGTGAAACTATCTGAAAAGTATATTAAACTTAAAATGTCAGATTGAGCTTGTCGAAGTCAATATTGATAATCAATATGCTAATTATTTCGACAGGCTCAGTCTGACAAAAAAATAAAGAGGCTATCTGTAAAGATAGCCTCTTTTGTAATTAATGTCTCTATGAGATTATTTTACAGGATAATGAATTTCAGTTTCAATATCTTCTGGTTTAACGGTGGTCGGGTCATTTACATATAACTCCCAAATAGCACCTTTTTGTGCTAATGAACTATTTTTTAGGTATTTGTCAATAGCCATATGTGCTTCCTTGTCTCCAGTTCCGTATGGCCCGTACTTGGTAATCATTACATTCTTACCGCCTGGTAATGTTAGTTTTTCCATGCCTTTATCTAAAACCACATCTTTTTTCACTAATAAGCCAATATAAAATTCAGCTTCTCCTTTTTCTTCGTCCCATTCCGTATAAACTGCAGCAGGAGTATAATCCGTATCGGCTAATTTCTGAGCAGCGGCATGCATACCAGCTTTTGGCATAAACTCCATATACAATTTAGTCATTGCTTCATGGTCAATTTTACTTACTTGTTTGTAGCCAATAAATTGCTGAGCATCTTGTTTTAGTGTTAGAACACTTCCTAATGTGAAAGTTGCTTCAGTTGGAGTAGGAGGGTTATTTTTCATATATTCAGGAATAACATTAGCAATATTTTCCAAACCTTTGTCAAGCATTGGTCCAAGCATTTTATCCATACCACCACTCATGGCCGCACCAAACTTAAACATAAAAGGAGTTTCCTCAGCTTTCATACCCCAAGTTACGTTAGTACCTTCGTCAGTTTCTTCAAAAGTCCAATAGATATCACTTGGTTCATAATCATCAAACTGAATTTTTTGATCAATAGATTCATTTTCAACTAAAGCAACAGTTTTCATGTTACCTGTTCCTTTGTCGCTAGTCCAGCTATTTGATCCACCAACACCAGAAGATTGTTCGGGATATGTATTTACGATGGTTGCATCATCATCATACCAAGGCCCCCATGATTCCCAGTTTTTAAAATCATTAATGTTATTGAAAATAACACTAGCTGGTGCTTTAATTAATTTTGTGCGTTTTATATCATAGCTGTTTGGTTGTAGCGTAACATAAATAGCTCCTCCTATCAGGACTACTAATAGTAAGAAAAATAAATACTTAAGAATTTTCATTTCGTTAGAGTTTAATTTAGTCTTGTGAATAGACTAATGGATTAGTTAATTTAATGTTAAATATAATAAAATTAATACCATTTCTATATCGGAAGTTCTTCAAAATAAAAGGATGCTTTTTTCTTTAGATGATTTAAAATACTAGATAATAGCCATAGTTATGGTTTTCTTTACTGATTAAATAGAAAAGAAAAAGGGTGTTTTGTAGTGATGATTTCGGGGTATAGGTGGTATAATATTTCTTTTTCTTCTTTAGATTAATTACTTTTAGGCGAAATTTTTAATAACACTAAATCAATAATAATGAAAATAAAACCAATTTTAGGTTTGGCATTAGCTTCAACCTTACTTATTTCATGCGGAAAGACAAATGAAAAAGCAGCAAATGAAGTAACGGAAGTTGTTACAAATGTTAAGAAAAAGGTAGCAATTGATTTTGATTATACTGTTGAGCAATTTGCAGATATTAAAGTATTGCGTTACCAAATTCACGGATTTGATGCTTTAACATTAAAAGAACAAAAATTAGTATATTATTTAACTCAAGCTGGATTAGCAGGGAGAGATATGATGTGGGATCAAAACTACCGTCATAACCTGACTATTCGAAAGGCTTTGGAAAATGTGTATGCTAATTATGCAGGAGATAAAACTTCTGATAATTGGAATAATTTTGAAGAATATTTAAAGCGTGTGTGGTTTTCTAACGGGATTCACCATCATTATTCAAATGCGAAGTTGACTCCAGCTTTTGATCAAGCGTATTTAGAAACATTATTAGCAGCAACAAACACCGAATTAAAAGGAGATGCTTTAGCTGTTATTTTTAATGATAAAGATGCTAAAAAAGTAAACTTAGCTAAAGGAGTTGATAATGTAGCGGAGAGTGCAGTTAACTTTTACGGATCAAACGTTACTAATGCTGATGTGGAATCGTTTTACGGAAAAATGATATCTCCAGATACTAAAAAGCCATTGTCTTACGGTTTAAACTCTCAATTGGTTAAGGTAAATGGAGAATTGAAAGAACGTGTGTATAAATCTGGTGGTTTATACGGAGCAGCTATCGATCAAATTATTGGTTGGTTAGAAAAAGCACAAGCAGTTGCAGAAAATGAAGCTCAAGGTACAGCATTAGGGTTGTTAATTAAGTATTACCAAACCGGTGATTTACAAACTTGGGACGATTATAATGTAGCTTGGACAGCGGCAACTGAAGGAAATATTGATTATATCAATAGTTTTATTGAAGTATATAATGATCCAATGGGATACAGAGGGTCTTATGAAACAGTAGTGCAAATTAAGGATTTTGACATGTCAGAGAAAATGTCAGTAGTTTCTAACAATGCACAATGGTTTGAGGATAACTCTCCTTTAATGAGAGAGCATAAAAAAGATAGTGTTGTAGGGGTTACCTATAAAGTTGTTAATGTTGCGGGTGAAGCAGGAGACGCATCTCCAAGTACGCCAATAGGAGTAAACTTACCTAACGCAAACTGGATTCGTACTGCTGTAGGAAGTAAGTCGGTTTCTTTAGGGAATATTATCGGGGCTTATGCAAACGCTGGAGGATCTGGTAGATTAAAGGAATTTGTTCATGATGAAGAAGAATTACATTTAGAAGAAGAGTACGGGCAATTAGCCGATAAATTACATACTGCATTACACGAAGTAATTGGTCATGCATCAGGACAGTTAAACCCTGGAGTTGGAGAAACTAGAGAAACACTTAAAAATTATGCGTCTACTTTAGAAGAAGGAAGAGCTGATTTAGTAGGGTTATATTATTTATATGATACTAAGTTACAAGAGTTAGGATTAGTTAAAGATTGGGAAAAAGTAGGTAAAACTGCTTATGATGGTTATATCCGTAATGGGTTAATGGCTCAATTAGTTCGTTTAGATTTAGGTGATGATATTGAAGAAGCACACATGCGTAACAGACAATGGGTTTCTGCTTGGGCTTTTGAAAAAGGAAAAGCTGATAATGTAATTGAAAAAGTTACTCGCGATGGGAAAACATACTTCAATATCAATGACTACAAAAAGTTACATGATATTTTCGGACAGTTATTGCGTGAAACGCAACGTATAAAATCTGAAGGTGATTTTAAAGCTGTTGAAGCTTTAGTAGAAGGTTACGGTGTAAAAGTTGATCAGGCTATTCATAAAGAAGTGTTGGCTAGAAACGCACAGTTTAAAGATGCGCCATATAGCGGGTTTGTAAACCCAGTATTAGTACCTATAACTAATGCTACTGGTGAAATTACAGGTTTTACTATAGAGCAACCAAAAACATTTACGGAACAAATGTTGAACTATGCTAAAAATTATAGTTTTTTACCAGCTGTAAATTAACAGTATATAGTATTTATAAAAGCGTCTAAATTCAATTTAGACACTTTTTTTTTGTCCTCAATTAATGATGAATAAATTAATAGAAATTCATTATATTTACCGTTTTATTTTTGTATATTAATAATTAGGATTGGTTGAAGCCATAATGAAGATTTTAAGTTACATACTATCACCAATTTTTGGATTGTCATTCTTTCTGATTTTACTAGTGTTTCATCCTATGCAATGGTTTAGCTTAAAGTTTTTAGGCTTTGATTCGTATCAGCGCGTTGTAGATTGGATGAATTTTTCGTTGGTGAAAAATTTATTACTTATAGGGGTTACTGTAAGAGTAGATAACCCACATGAATTACCAGAAGATACAACATTGATTTTTGTGTCTAACCATCAAAGTTTATTTGATATTTCACCAGTTTCATGGTATTTTAGAAAGTACAATCCTAAGTTTGTTTCAAAAAAAGAATTAGGAAAAGGTATCCCTAGTGTTTCTTTTAATTTAAGAAATGGAGGAGCGGCATTAATAGATAGAAGTAATGGAAAACAAGCGATAGTTGAGTTGGCAAAGTTTTCGAAAAATATAAATAAGAAAAAATGGTCGGCAGCAATATTTCCAGAGGGCACCAGAAGTAAGGATGGTAACCCTAAGGAATTTGCTACTAATGGTTTAAAAATGATTACAAAGTATAATCCTGATGGATATATCGTACCTTTGACAGTAAATAACTCATGGAAAGTATTTAAGTACGGAAAATTCCCTTTTGGAGTTGGAAGTCCGATTACAATAAAAACGCATGCCCCA
>Ga0105354_1001108_pt1 | contig 16669 bp, 13 predicted proteins | sample GOMGulsemesocosm_FD_83658 | JGI IMG/M metagenome (GOLD analysis project Ga0105354, IMG submission 83658) | Methane-oxidizing microbial communities from mesocosms in the Gulf of Mexico - GOM9B Gulf of Mexico | ecosystem: Environmental > Aquatic > Marine > Cold seeps | place: USA: Gulf of America...
CAAAACTTTAATGCTGCTTCACTAGCTAGCAAAGGATCTGCGTAACCTGTTAATGTTTCAGCTTCTTCTTCATTCATTGCTAAAACACAAACATGTTGATCGATAAAGTCTAACCACCACTTAGGATCCTGAGCAATTATTTGCTTCGTTCCTAATGATAAAACGACTGGTACATTGTGCTTATTAGCAAACTGAACAGCGCACATAGTCGCACTATCTATGGTGTCTCCATCACCAACACGCATTAAATAAGAGCTGATAACTAATGCAGAAGATTTAGCTACTACATCTTCATTAATATTTTCTTCACTCAAGGCATTAGACAGACCTTGATTAAACGCAAAGGTTCGTTCGCCATCTTCACTAATTAATGTAAAGCATCGGCCAATGGGGCCAGATACAGGCTGCAATAAGTCTAAGTCAACTTTTGAAGAGGTATTACATAAATACTTATATGCATACCCTTTGGCACGAATGGGATCACTGATTACGCCAAATAACACACTGCGGTTATCAGACAATACGGAGAAGTTATGTAAGGTATTACCAATGGTTCCACCCGCAAACTCATGACTAATACTTTGATTTTCTAATAACGCATTATAAACAGCTTCAGCTTGTTTATCGTCGACTAAACAGGATGTGCCTTTAATCAAATCAAATTGCGCTAAAAATGCGTCGTCAACTGGTGCTTCAATATCTACCAACGTCTGGTCAATTCCACAAATATGACTTGCTATACCTTGCTGTTTTTTTGATTCAAGGGCCGCTTTTGGTGTGGTAACAGGGAAATAATGTTTAATTTTACGTTGACCGGGAAATTTCATTCAGTTGCCTAATTAATTAAAAAAGCTCATACCCATAAAGGTTTGAACAGATCAGAGTATTTTAGCGTAAAGGGACAATTGACTGTAAATAATATTTACAGACATTCGAACTCGTCACACTTTTAATAACAAACCCATCTATTACTTGACCTTGTTATGACAGAAATAATTGACGGGAAACTACAATTTCAGTTTATGTATAGCTAAAAAAAAACCAGTCATCAAATGACTGGTTTTTATGAAGCAATTTTAAAATTAACGAAGTAAACGATTGATTTCAGCGCTTACGTCTGCAACAGGTTTTGTGCCATCTAAGCTATGATATTTGTTCAAACCAGCGTCACGTGCTTTTGTATAATAAGCAATAAGCGGTTTAGTTTGATCATGATATATACCAAGACGTTTACGTACTGTGCTTTCTTCATCATCAGCACGAATGGATAAAGCTTCGCCACTTACATCATCGATATTTTCCACTTTAGGCGGATTATATACGACATGATAAACACGACCAGAACCAGAATGAACACGACGTCCACTCATGCGTTTCACAATCTCTTCGTCAGGCACGTCGATTTCAACAACATGATCAACAACTATGCCGCTGTTTTTCATAGCATCGGCTTGTGGTATAGTGCGCGGAAAACCGTCCAGTAAAAAACCGTCTTCACAATCGGCTTGTGCAACACGCTCTTTCACTAAGCCAATAATCAGATCGTCTGATACTAATTGTCCAGCATCCATAACCTTTTTAGCTTCTAGGCCAAGTTGAGTACCAGCTTTAATTGCTGCTCTTAACATATCGCCAGTAGAAATTTGAGGAATACCAAAAGTATCCATTAGAAACTGTGCTTGAGTTCCTTTTCCGGCGCCCGGTGCGCCCAATAAGATAATACGCATGTTGATCCCCTATCGGATTACTGATTTTTTAAAATATGACACGAATAATACAGTACAAATCAAAGAAGTACAGCCAATCATGGTTAGACTTTAGCCAGATAAACGAATAATTACTTTGATTAATAAATTTGATAAAAAAAACCAATGACATCATTGGTTTTTTTATAAATCTAAATTTAAGCTCTAGGTAATGTTGGGTAATCAAGGCCCAGCATATTACGCATAACGCGAACTACCTGACAGCTATAACCAAACTCATTGTCATACCATACATAAAGTACACAGCTATTATCGCTTGTGATAGTTGCCGTTGAATCAACGACACCAGCATAACGAGAACCAACTAAATCAGTTGAAACAATTTCACATGAAGTAGTGAAGTCAATTTGATCTTGTAATTCAGAATGTAATGCCATGTCACGAAGATAAGTATTTAATTCTTCTTTATTTGTACCTTCTTTAAGGTTCAAATTCATAATCGCCATTGAAACATTTGGCGTAGGCACACGAATCGCATTACCTGTTAACTTACCAGCTAACACAGGAAGTGCTTTAGATACGGCTTTAGCTGCACCAGTCGAGGTAATAACCATGTTTAATGGTGCACTACGACCACGGCGTGGTGATGGATGGTAGTTATCAATCAAGTTTTGATCATTGGTATATGAATGAACCGTCTCAATATGACCATTTACAATGCCGAACTTATCGTTAACCGCTTTTAATACTGGTGTAATAGCATTAGTTGTACAACTTGCAGCACTCACAATGCGAGCATCGCCAATCATATCTTCATTAACACCGTAAACGATATTATCAATATCACCTTTAGCAGGTGCAGTTAATAATACTTTTGAAGTACCGATAGATTTTAAATGTTCAGACAAGCCATCTTCGTCAGTCCATTTACCAGTATTATCAACAACTAACGCGTTGTTAATACCGTATTTTGTGTAATCTACAGAGTCAGGAGAATTAGCATAGATAATTTGGATGTAGTTACCATTAGCAATCAACGCATTGTTTGATTCGTCAACTTCGATAGAGCCATTGAATGGTCCATGAATAGAATCGCGACGTAATAAACTTGCACGCTTTTCTAAATCTCCACCGTTTCCACGAACAACAATTGCACGTAGACGCATGAAGTTTGCTTGACCACTACGTTCGATTAACAAGCGAGCTAGAAGACGACCAATACGACCAAAACCGTATAAAACAACATCACGGGCTTCAGTCTCTTCGTCTTTACCAATAAGCTCTGCTAACTCAACTGTTAAGAAATCGATAACATGATCATAGTTTGAACCATGTTCATTAGCATATTTAATGGCAAGCTTACCTAAATCGATACGAGCTTGAGCAATATTTAACTCTGAGATAGCTTGTAATAATGGGAATGATTCACGTAAACGCAATTTTTCACCGATATGTTGGCGCACGTTTCTATGTGCCTTGATAATATCGATTGTTGATGCTGTTAGTAATGGACGACCATAAACAGTGATTTCAACACCTTGCTGACGAAAAAGTTTACCTAACAATGGTTGCATTGTTTCGGCTAATTCTTGACGTTCTTGCCAGCTGTTCAAATATTTATCTTGAGTCATTAAAGCTTCCTTAATAGGTCTAAATTAGTAAAGCGATTGAATAATACGTACAGTATAACTAATAATGACTGGCAAAGGCATAATACCCTTAATTGCCAGTCGTCAGTAAATATGGATGATTACATCCTGCCAACATCAAAATTCGATATTGTAAAACAACTCAACAATCTTCGAATAATTTGGCCTTTAAATTTGGCGCTATTCTATAGCACAAAGCCCTATATTACTAGCGTTTGGGCAGGTTTCTTATACTGTAATTTTTAAGTCAGGACTGAAAGTTGAATACAAAATTAGGCACAATTATTACAGGGTTGTTGGCGATTAGTCTTACAGGATGTTTTAATGACGAGAAAAGTATTTACGGAATTTGTGAAAATAATTCACAAATTTGCTCAGACATTAAAACTAAAGGCTGGTGTAATAATGAACGTGCACAATTAATCAGAAATAGATACCGACAACTAATTGCTCCTAATGATCAAGAAAATCTTTACAGAGGCCTGATGAACTGGAAAAAGTTCAGCCATTGTATCGAAGCAGCATCTAATATAAAGCGTAGAAAAATCAAAGATAGAGACCCTACTAAAGCAGCAACTTTTATCAATACCGTGCAACAAATTGAGAGACTAGAACAACAAACAGCTCAGAGTCAATTGCCCCAGTTCCTTTATTACCATTGGGTCCAAAGTGGGAATAAAGAAAAAATTAATAAGCTAATTAAACTCGATAGAAACCATAAACTAAATACGACAGAACTGCAGTTAATGATGTCTAGCTATTACAGTAAAATCAACAAAAAGAAAGCGGCTAAAGCGCAATATAGGGCACTAGAACTATTGACTCAGTATGATCTAGAAAACATTGATCGCAGCATTTTCGCCAGTATTTCAACTTACCATTATCAAACGCAGGAACTCGAGTTATCCTATGTTTGGGCGCAGATAGCAGTTAAGTTTGGCCTCAAAGCTAACCTTTACTCGTCACTAACATCTGAATTACTACGCAAGGGCGTAAAATTGGGTGTTCTAGACCAAAAGGCGGATGATATCTATAAATCCATTAACGCCCTATCCTTTAAAAAGAATAATTACTAAGATTAAGTCACTTATTGTGTAATAAAATTACATAAAAAGTGTCTACCCCGTTGCAAAAAGACCGCCATGTATGTCATATTGCCTGTAAATAAATTACAGGCAATTCATTATATGAATGTTTTAGAGCAAATTACTCTTAATATAAACAAATTAAGCCGCTCGGAGCGTAAAGTTGCAGATGCAATTCTAGCCTCACCTAAATCTGCAATTCATTCGAGTATCGCAACGTTAGCAAAGCTTGCAGATGTTAGTGAACCAACCGTTAATCGATTTTGCCGACGAATGGACACCAAGGGCTTTCCTGATTTCAAGTTACATTTAGCTCAAAGCCTTGCCAATGGTACGCCGTATGTAAATAGGCATGTAGAAGAAAGTGACAGTGTTGAGGATTATACAAACAAAATATATGAAGCAACACTAGCAAGCCTTGATCGTAGCCGGCAAATGGTAGACACAGCGACTATTAATAAAGCCGTTGATATTTTAACGCAAGCTAAAAAGATTTCGTTTTTTGGACAAGGTGCTTCAGCATCAGTGGCTCAAGATGCGTTAAATAAGTTCTTTCGCTTTAATGTGCCCGTCCAATGCTTTGAAGACACCTTAATGCAGCGAATGAGTTGTATTAATTCTACGGATGGGGATGTTGTCATTTTAATTTCACATACAGGGCGTACAAAGACCTTAGTGGACTTAGCTATTATGGCCAAAGAAAATGATGCGACTGTAATTGGTATCACCGCGACAGACTCGCCGTTAGCCAATGAATGTAATTTAGTCATTTCATCAGAAATACCTGAAGACACTGACTTATACATGCCGATGGCGTCAAGAATTGGTCAACTAGTCATTGTCGATGTTCTGGCAACAGGTTTTACATTACGCCGCGGCAGCAAATTTAGAGACAATCTTCAAAAAGTGAAACAAGGGATCAAAGAGTCCCGTTATAACAAGCAAATATAAATTTTTTATTTACCGTGGCAATAACAACAGACACTCTGGAAATATTATGTATAGACGTACGAAAATTTTAACAACATTAGGTCCATCAACGGATACGCCTGAAATATTAGAGAAATTAATCAAAGCTGGCGCCAATGTAGTACGGTTAAACTTTTCTCATGGTTGTGCTCAAGATCATATTGACCGAGCCAAAATGGTGAGAGATGCTGCAAAGAAACTCAATACTTATGTAGGTATATTGGGTGATTTACAAGGCCCTAAAATTCGTGTTTCTCGTTTTAAAGATAAAAAAATTGAGCTAAACATCGGTGATGTTTTTACATTAGACGCTGAGCTTGATAAAGACGCAGGTGATCAACACCAGGTTGGTCTTGATTACGCACAATTACCACAAGACGTATTTCCTGGCGATATTTTGATGCTTGATGATGGTCGCGTTCAATTACGTGTTACTTCTATAGAAGGTAGCCGTGTTGAAACACAAGTTGTCATTGGTGGTCCATTATCAAATAATAAAGGTATCAATAAAAAAGGCGGTGGCTTAACAGCAGAGGCACTAACAGAAAAAGACAAAGCCGATATTATTACAGCCGCGGAAATTGGTGTTGAATATTTAGCCGTTTCATTTCCTCGTAATGGTGACGAAATGCGCTATGCGCGTAACCTAGCTGAGAAAGCCGGTTTAACAACTAAATTAGTCGCTAAAATTGAACGTGCTGAAGTCGTTGCTACTGACGAGGCATTAGATGATGTAATTTTAGCCTCTGATGCTGTTATGGTTGCTCGTGGCGATTTAGGCGTAGAGATAGGTGATGCTGAATTAGTCGCTGTTCAAAAGAACATTATTAGTCGAAGCCGCACACTAAATCGCATAGTTATTACGGCGACTCAAATGATGGAATCGATGATCAACAGTCCGATGCCAACTCGTGCAGAAGTCATGGATGTTGCTAACGCCGTGCTTGATGGTACTGATGCTGTGATGTTATCAGCAGAAACAGCTGCGGGTGATTATCCAATTGAAACAGTTAAAGCGATGGCTAACGTGTGTTTAGGCGCTGAGAGTCACCCTTCTATCGTGAAATCACGTCACCGCGTGCAGGAAGAATTTGATACTATTGAAGAAACGATCGCTTTATCAACTATGTATGCTGCAAATCATCTTAAAGGCGTAAAGGCAATTGTAGCCTTGAGTGAATCAGGTGCTACCCCAAAATTGATGTCACGTATTAGCTCGCACATGCCTATTTATTGTTTATCACGTCATCATTCGACGTTAGCAAGTGCAGCACTTTATCGCGGCGTATATTCTGTGTTTTTTGACTCAACAACTGTATCTGAAGACAAATTAACCATGGCAGCAATTGCACAGTTAAAATTAGATGGGCAGGTTGAAAGTGGTGACATTCTGCTGTTCACCTGTGGTGATTCCATGGAAACAGTGGGCGGCACGAACACATGTAAGATATTGACGGTTAAGTAATGTAACAATCGTTAATAAAAAACGGCGCTTAATGCGCCGTTTTTTTTGCTTGCTAGTCATAAATCGTAGGGATGGGCCGGCGTTTATGCTGCGTTCGGCTATAGATAGCAATAAGTTTATCTTCAATGTCTTGAGCTATTTCTTTACCCTCAAGAAAATCATCAATTTGATCATAGGTCATGCCTAAAGCGTCTTCATCTTTAAGTTGCGGTTTATCACATTCAAGATCTGCTGTAGGTGTTTTTTTCACCAGCTGAGATGGTGCGTCCAGCTTTTCGGCTAATGCCCTAACCTGCCTTTTATTAAGCCCAAATAAGGGTGCTAAATCACATGCCCCATCACCGAATTTGGTATAAAAACCGGTAATGTTCTCAGCTGAATGATCCGTCCCAATCACTAAACCACCGACCAGTCCTGCCACATGATATTGTGCAGACATACGCATGCGGGCTTTTAAATTTCCTTTAATAAAATCATGGTTAACTTGCTTTGACGACGTCAATTGATTAGAAATTGTTTCAGCATGTATGGCGTCAGCTGACGATTGGATATTAATCGTAATACTTTCACTAGGCTTTATAAATGCTAACGCTTGTTGTGCTTCATCTTCATCGCGTTGCTCACCATAAGGTAGTCTAAGTGCATAAAATGCATACTCATCCGTTTGATGAAGTTGATTAAGCTGCTCAATAGCCAACTGTGCAAGTCTTCCTGTTAATGTAGAGTCAATACCACCACTAATGCCTAATACTAATGATTTAACACCACTGTCAATTAAACATTGTTGAATAAAGTCTATTCGACGATTTATTTCAAATCCTACATCAATGGATGGTTGGACTTTCATTTCACTAATAATTACTTGTTTCATAATTTCTCTTGTGGTGTTCATTTAGTTTCTTAGACCGCAGTCCAAGATAATTGCTAGGTCTTACATTTAGATAGGTATCAACCAAGATACCAATTTTGTAATTCTTGGGCTATCAAAGGGTCATCTGGTGACAATTGTAAATACGGCGCTGTTTTTTTATGAAAAAGATATGCGACCACAAGGGGATTAACACCCACTTCTATCATAGACAACTCAATATCGATCAAGAATTGGCTCATTGATAGTGTGACACCTTGAACCTCATCTATAAAACATTTTTGATGCTTAGCCAAACTTTTTGAGTCAATTGGCCTATCCGCATCTTTTCTACGACCTTTACCTGGTAATAAATAAAGACTCGCCGGGTTACTGAACTCTTTAACGCCTTGTTTTAGTAGTGCCTTTAAAGGCCCATCTAGAGGTATTGTTTTGCCATTCAATTTACCATTTATATCACGCAACAACCATTTATTTCCTTTAATATCTTGTCGATAGCTTCGGCATATTACAGCAAGCGACTGACCAGATAATATTTGTAAACGTAAGGTAAATAAATAAGTACTTTTGGCATTAGCTTTAGATGCGCGGTAATAAATCCCTTTTATTTGCGGCCCAGTTAAATGAACTCGGTCATCTTTATTGATAACATTTGGATTGATTGCCAGGACATCGAATTTCATTAATGGCATAGTCGTTAAGTAATTATTACTTACACTATGTTGTAATAATTGTTTTAAATAGCTGATGACTGATCGTGCTAGGCTCACCTGATCTTTTGCAATGAGAGGATCAACAACACGTAATTTGATCAAGCGATGTGATAACTTGGTTAGTTGAATGCTCCCGATTTGAGGTAAAATATACTGTTCAAATAATCGGCAAACATCTAGTCCGTTTTTGTATTTGTTGAGTACAAAATCACGACCTAAATAACGCCAAAAACCTTTAACCTTCACTTGTTCTTTTTCAGCCTCAAATTTCATCTTTTCGATATCACTGCCGGCCTGTAAATGGGCTTCTATTTGCAAGGCAATTCGACGTGCTAAACCAGCATCCATTGATTGGCTATTACCAATAAAATAGTTAACCTGCCTGCCATTTCGTCCACCTATTCTATAGAAAAAATAATAGCTAACTAGGCGCGAACCATCATTATTAAGCTTACCGAAGCGCACATGGAAACCCTTTATCACATTATCATTGATACGGTTCACATTATGTTTTGCCAACCCTATTGTATGTTCTGAAATACGCTCACTAACATTCATTACTGTTCCAACTCGACCAAATCGAGCACAAATGTAGCACACGAGAGAAACAAACAAAAGCCACATGCAGCGACTTGAGTGGCAACTTACAGAAAACACCCTTCAAAAACAAAACCACCCTATTTTTTAGCGTAAATAGCATTCAATATGCTGTTCTTAATAATTAATCATATAGAGCAATTCCCTATTTCGATTGAGTTTGCATTATTCACTAATATAAATGGTGTTATAAGGCTTCAAGATTTATACTACGCCTTTCGATTTATTAGCTACTGGATTGCCATTGTCATTCTTAAATTTTGGGTTAGATAAACGCCTAACCTCTTCACTCGAACATCTTGGTTTTGAAGAGCCAACTCCTATTCAATCTGAAGCAATTCCGGTCGCTATGGTGGGCAAAGATATTTTGGCATCGTCCCAAACTGGCTCGGGAAAAACCTTAGCTTTTTTGCTGCCTATTATGCAGCGCTTATTGCGTCAAAAAGCATTCTCAAAACGTGACCCGCGAGCGCTGATTTTAGCACCGACTCGTGAGCTTGCATTTCAGGTTTATCAGGATTTTAAAAAGCTCACGGGTGGCACAAAATTAAATGCTTCATTGATCGTTGGCGGTGAAAGTTTTAATGATCAAGCAAAAGTATTAAGAAAAGAGCCTGATATTATTATTGGTACGCCGGGTCGAATGGCTGATCACCTTGAGCATAGAAATATCGCATTTCATGCCTTGGAAGTTTTAGTGTTAGATGAAGCCGATCGTATGCTTGATCTTGGGTTTGTTACCGCGCTTCGTCATTTAAATAAAGCCGCTGATCACCGTAAACGTCAAACCATGCTATTTTCTGCCACCATCGATGATAAGGCCATTAAGAATTTGAGTGTTGAAGTGCTTCAAGATGCTAAACGCATTGAAATTGGAAGAAGTACCGACAAGCACAGTAATATCAAGCAAACAATGTATTTAAGTGACAAGTTAGAACATAAGAATGCACAGCTTCAAGCACTTTGTAAGCAGCCGTTCGAACAAATGCTCGTGTTTACTGCCACTAAAGCCGATACAGAGCGTTTAGCCGCACTTATTGCACAAACAGGGGTTAAGGCAAGTGCGATACATGGTGACTTACCACAAGCGGCACGAAATAAAGCCATGGATGACTTTAAGCGCACTAAATGTAAAGTATTAGTAGCGACAGATATTGCTTCTCGTGGTTTGGATATCGAACGTGTAAGTCATGTCGTCAATTTTGACCTTCCAAAACACCCTGAAGATTACATTCATCGTATTGGCCGTACTGGCCGAGCTGGTAAGGACGGCGTAGCCTTAAGTTTGGTCAGTGACAAAGATTGGGCTAGCCTCGAGCGTATTCAATTATTGCTAAAAACTAGTTTTAATTTTGAGGTCATTGAAGGGCTCGAGCCAAAATTCAAAGGCATCAAGCCTAAGAAAGTCAACGTTAAGAAAGGCGTAACCAAAAACGGGAAATTTGTTAAGAAAAAAGCGGCGGCTAAAAAAGGTAAGTCTCCAACTAAATCTAAACCTTTAAATAAATCGTTCGTTGATAACATCGATGTTGGCCATACGCCTATCAAGCGTAAACCAAAGCCAAACACTAGCGACTCATAACTTAGACCATCCCATAATTTGAGTGTTTACATAGAGCGTAGGCACTCAGCGTTCCCCTCCCTACACAAGCATACATGCAATAATTTTAGCTCCAGTTAATAACTGATCATCTGTACTAACTACATATTTCTTAGCACTACAAGATTATATAATTATTGGTATAAATCTCTTAATTTTTGGAACGGTACTAAATATCAGTCAAAAAAAATGCCGCATAAATGCGGCATTTATCATAAAACTAACAACGATTATTGCTTAACAACACTGGTATCTGTAACCGGTACTGACTTACCGCCTGTGGCCATAAATGTTGCAAGTTGCGTTTGCATCTCGATTAACGTTTTAGTATTACCTTCAACTGTACTACCACCATTAGCTAATGCTGTTGTTATCATTGAGCTGTGATGACCATCGGTAAAGCGAACAATACCTTTCACGCCATCAGGATCTGTAGTTGTTTGTGTAATAGACTCAAGCCCCATATATTTCGCTAATTGCTCAGTACCAGATAGTGCTGAACCAACAGTGCGGTTTGGAATAACTTGATCAGGTTTGTTATCAGCCCCATCACCAACAACTTCCATTACATGCATGGCGTCTGTATTACCAGCAATGATTGACGCATAGTTAATTGGATCACTTGCATCAACAAGTGATTGCGCAGCAAAATTGAATTGCACTGAAAACGGTGCATATACTGCGTCAACTAAGGCGTTGTATTGATCTGGTGCGCCAATTTTCATTGTTTCAAGTTGAGCTGCCGTGATGCCTTGTCCTGCAGCTGTTGACGTTAATAACGCTTGGAACGTCGATGATGAAGTCAAACCAGCTTTGACCACTGAACCAAATGAACCCGATTCAAGTAAAAAACCTGGAATACCGCCACCTGGTGCTAGAAACGAAGCCGCTTTAATTTCATAGGGATTGCCAGGAATAGGATTACCACCAACAAGTACCGGTGTATTAGCACTAGCTACAAAACTAACCCCTGTAATAGCACCCAAAGAGTGTCCGTAGAAACTCACGTTGGTAGGATCGATTTTAAGTGTTGGATCATCATGCATCGCATTTAGTGCTAAACGTAGCGCTAATAAATCAAGCTCTGATTGGCGTAAGTTATCACGCGCGGTCAACAAACTAGCCAGATTCAAATAAGCTGTTGCTTGGCCATCAATAGTTAACGTTTGAGATGCATCAGCTGGATGCTCAATTTTTGTGTCAGAAGCACCAATAGGTACTTTTAGACCATTTGCAGCGGTCATTTGACCAACTCGCGCACCGTGTAACGGATGATCAATAGCAACTACAACAACGCCCGCACCAGCCATAGCACCGGCAAAAGGTAACAATGTTTCTTTTGTGGTAGTTATACCGTGTTGATAAATAACAACGGGCCAACCTGTGGCAGGCATTGCGGAGGTATCCGTAGGCACAGAAACCATAACTGGAATTTGCCCAATTGATCTAACCTTTGGTAATGGGTTGAACTTTGTAAGATGACGAGAACTATCAAGTGGTACTTTAACAACAGCATCGCCTACGGTAACATCAATGGTAAATGTCATACCAACAAGGTTTGCAGGGTTGTTGTCAAAGGCGCCGCGACCAAATGCAGGAGCTTGCGCCGCATATTGTGCGCCAAATGACTCGACAGATAACACGCCTGATTGCATTGCTCCTATCACTGTAATTGGGCTATCGCCCATAGCTTCAATGTGACTAAACAATTCAGGGCAGTTAGCAGGTGTCGGTGATGGTACTTCAACAGATACCACACACTTATCAGCCGTTGGCGTTAACAAATACTGCGGGGTATTTAACACTGAGCTATAAATAGTTGCTCGGCTTGCGCTCTGATAAGCTTGTAGACCAGCAGGTGTAGCTGGATCAATAGCTCCAGCACCAACCAATATCTGACCTGCTGTAAGCCCTGTCATTAAACCTGCCACTGGCGTGTTTGAAAACGGGGTTAAAACTGGCTTATTAGCCAACATGCCTAATTTAGACACTGATAATACATCATCAACAGATTGGGTTGTAAACCCAGCGGAATAAATCAATGTATCTTTGTTCACGCCGGCATCACTTAAGCCATTCTCATAAGAGTTGATGATAGTTTGTAGAGATAGTTGACTTGGAAGGGGTAAAGGTAAACTTGTTACATCTAAGCGCACAGACTCATAGGTTGATGAAGGCGCGATGCTATTACCATTAGAATCCATCACCATATTAGTCACAGCAACGACATACCCTTGTTTAGCTTTTAGAGGTTTAATTGGCACCATGACGATATTGCTTCCAGAGACAGCAGTCATGAAATCAACACCGTAGGTTAATTCTGCACCCATTTTACATGCACTGACAGACGCAGCTGTTGCACATTCAGTATCTGGTGATAAAGGACCGCCTAGGGTCGCTTCGAACAACCGAACTGCCCCACCTTGGGTTACACTTGTAGCATCAATAGATACTCCAGCAGCCATTTTTACATTAATTGCCATTGGAGCTACTGGTGACCATCCATCGAGGGCACCTAATGCCGTTGATGGATCGTAATAATTAATGGCTGTGCCTGCTTCAACAGTCTCGCCAGGCATGTTTAACGTGCCGTCAGTTGTTCCACTAAAGAGAAGGTCATTAGGAACTGGTAAAACAGCATTTGCCGGATCGTAATCAATGCGAGATAAAGGTAATTGTGCTTCTCCATTCTTGATAACTCCAGCTTTAACTTCAGCTACGGTATCACCGCCGCCACAGCCTGTTAGCCCTAGTGCACTGGCAATTGCCACACTAAGTAGTAACTTTTTCATAAAATTCTCCATTTCCTATAGTTATTATTTTTAATTCTCTCGGGAAGCTTGTTAGAATACCGCAAAATTTCGAGAGCAATTTTGGATAATTGTTATATATTAGGCTCAACTTAACCTAAAGAAAGCCAATAATCTACACCTTTAAAGCACTAATTTATGTAAAAATAGCTGTAAATTCAGCCGAATATTTAAAACGCTTGTTTAAAGGGTAAAATTCATTTAGTTGAAATGCTCTAAAACCTAACTTCAGGAAACTCTTTATGTTTGATTTCACCATCACAAAAAATGCTTTAACCGACCACGTCATTCTTGTTACTGGCGCAGGCGATGGCATAGGAAAACAAGCAGCACTATCCTACGCCGAGCAAGGCGCTACAGTCATTTTGTTAGGAAAAACAGTGGCGAAGCTAGAAGCTGTCTATGACTCAATCGTCGCTGCAGGATATCCACAACCGGCTATCATCCCATTAGACCTAAAAGGAGCAACTGCGCAACATTATATCGACATGGCCGATACGATCTCTCAACAGTTCAAGCGTTTAGACGGTGTTTTACATAATGCTTCAATTTTGACGGTTTTATCACCTTTTGAACAAATTGAAGAAGACAGTTTCGATGATATTATGCAAGTTAATGTCAAGGCGCCCTTTTTAATGACTCAAGCGTTATTACCTTTATTAAAAGCAACTAAAGCTAGTAGTGTTATTTTCACATCTAGTGGCGTTGCCAAAAAAGGCCGGGCATTTTGGGGCGGTTACGCAATGTCAAAATTTGCGACAGTGGGCATGATGGAAACGTTGGCGGATGAACTGGAAAACACTCACGTGCGTGTAAACTGTATTAACCCAGGTGCAACCTCCACACAAATGCGCGCCCGTGCATTCCCAGGTGAAGATGCAAAACTTTTGAAAACACCATTAGACATCATGCCAGCTTATGTATACTTGATGAGTAATGACAGTATCAAGATAAATGGTCAGTCGATTAACGCCCAAGAAAAATAATGTCAAAAAAGCTCTAAATTGGGAGAAGGTGCTTCGTCCGTGCCTTTCCCATGACCACGTTTACGCCTTTTTCGTCGTTGGCAAAGCTTGATCACTTTACTCTTATCCTCATTAGTGAGCTTGTGCCAATAATAGCGCTCGTCACGACTCCTATAACACCCTTTACAATACCCACGATTATTAACCTCACATATGCCAATGCAAGGACTGTCAATCGTAAATAGCTGTAATTGGTCACGCAGTTCATTTTCCATTCAATTATCATTACGCAGCTGTAATCACATTACAAGCTTAGATAGTTTAAAATATGTCCATCATTAAACACATCGAAGTAAGACTACTTTTTAGAATCCGCTTCACTCCTACCATCACCTTACACGCTGACACCGCAACCTTTATTATTATGACATCGGCTGGAAACGCAATATGATTTCATTCTGATAGGGTTTTGACTAACATGACCGTGTTATAGTACATCACAATAAACACCTTCAATGGATTAGCTTACCTTATGACAGCCCTTTACCAGGTTCACGCAATAAAAGCATTTAACGACAATTATATTTGGGCGATAACCAACGAGCTATCGACAGATTGTGTTGTTGTTGATCCCGGCTGTAGTTCAGCAGTATTTGATTTTTTGTCGTTTAATCAACTCAATCTCACCGCAATATTAATCACACACCATCATCACGACCATGTTGGTGGTGTGAACGCATTACTGATCAAATTTCCCAGTGCTAATGTCTTTGGCCCTAAAAATGAAGCTCAAGACATTGTGTTAAAACCACTTATAGAAAATGACACAGTCACTTTTGATCATTTAGGCTTGTCGTTGCGCGTTATAGACGTACCAGGACATACACTAGGACACATTGCCTATGTAGATGAATCTTCACTATTTTGCGGCGATACTCTATTTGCAGCGGGCTGCGGTCGAATGTTTGAGGGGACCCCTGCCATGTTTTATCATTCATTATCGAAATTGATGGCCTTGCCACCTGCCACCAAGGTTTACTGCGCACATGAATATACGCTCAGTAATTTAAACTTCGCAAACACCGTCGAGCCCAATTCCCCGAGCATTCAACAACAAATCATAGATTGCCAAGAGATGAGAGGCGACGATAAACCAACCTTACCTTCTACAATTGCACGGGAGCGTGCTACAAATCCTTTTTTACGGGTTTCTCAGCCTCTAATTATAAATTCCCTTAACGCTAAATTTGGTTTATCACTGACTGATAATTATATAGAAAACTTCAAATGGCTTCGTCAATGGAAGGACTCATTTTAGTCCTTTACCCTTAAGATAAACAAATCGGGCTATTGGTTAATTTGTCAATAGGTTACAATATCTCGATTTTTTAAATTTTGGGATGTTAGTTTGAATAATAAAAGATATGTTGCATTGTCTTCACTAGTTTTAATTTCTTTACTGGGTTGTCAAAGTACACCAGTAAAAGTCGTTAAACAGGAACAAATAGTCCCTGCGATCAAATCGCCGATAACACCCCCTAAATCGATTGACGTACCCGTAGTAGTAAAAAAACCACTTACGCCACAAGAAGTGGATAACCTGTGGCGAAGAATTCAAATGCAATTTTCGCTGCCTAGTACTGACAACCGTCAAGTTGTTAGCCAGCTAAACTGGTACAAAAAACATCCCAAGTACATCCAACGCATGTCAAAACGTGCAGAGCCATATTTGTATTTAATAGTACAAGAAATTGAAAAGCGTAACATGCCACTAGAAATTGCACTGTTACCTATTGTTGAAAGCGCCTTTGATCCTTTTGCATACTCTCATGGCGCAGCTTCAGGTATGTGGCAAATCATAGGAGATACTGGAAAACGCTTTGGTTTAAAGCAAAACTGGTGGTATGACGGCAGGCGTGATGTGGTTGCCTCAACGAACGCCGCGCTAAATTATTTACAATTTTTGCATAAACATTTCAAAGGGGATTGGCTTCATGCTCTAGCCGCTTATAACTCTGGAGAAGGACGCGTTGGCAGAGCCATTAAGAAAAACAAAAGATTAGGAAAAAATATTGATTTTTGGTCATTAAAGCTTCCTGCTGAAACCCGAGATTATGTGCCTAAATTACTTGCTTTAGCTACGCTATTAAACGATCCCGAAAAGTATAAATTACAATGGCCAGTAATGAGTAATACACAGCGAGTGGTTCAAGTAGACACTCAATCTCAAATTGATCTAGCA